>MDTE01057718.1_pt1 | contig 27046 bp, 21 predicted proteins | sample 811231 | NCBI WGS metagenome assembly MDTE01 (sample SAMN05326651, study PRJNA326480) | marine metagenome | isolation source: seawater | place: Indian Ocean: Red Sea | collected 2010
GAAGACGGTCGAAGGCGTCTCTCCTATGGACATTGATTTGATGGCGAATGCGTGTCTCTCGTATGGAGACGCTCGCCATCTCCATACTCTATACGTGTGAAGGCTATATGTGTATTATATATGTCATCGACCGTCTTCGACCGCGCCTCCATCCCTGGGAATCGAATCGGCATCCGTCCCATCCCACGCCATCGGTCAATGCGCGACCGTGCGCCACACCTGTGGAGGGTCTTGGTGAGTCGTGAACGGTGAAGAGACACACATCACGTCGGGTCACCTCGGGTCGTCGTGGAAAGAGTGATGAAAGAATGCGTGCGTGGCAGAGGGTGACGCGCGTCTTCGTCCGCGCGCGTCGACGTCTCTCTTTCGATCGATCGATCGATCGATGGAAGGCGCGATGTGGCGATTGATTCGACGCGTCGTCGTCGGTGAGACGACGACGACGACGACACCGACGAATCATGCATCGTCATCGTCGTCATCATCAGACCACGAAGACGTCTCGAAGACGACGACTGCGCGATTGGATCGTTCAGTGGACGCGCGAACGCGAGTGGAGACGGAGATGGCGCGAGCGATGGACCGGTGTGCGATGACGGAGGCATCGCGGGCGTACGCGCGAGCGAAATCGGGAAAACACGCGCGGGATGTCGTCGACGGCGTCGTCGACGCGTGCGCGAGACGCGCGGCGAGAGACGCGCGAAGACGACGACGGACGCGCGGGGAGGAAGACGCGCGCGAACGCGAGGCGATCGATGATGCGATGCGACGGTGGAGGAAAGTGAAGGGTGAGGTGGTACCGGAGATGATGGAACGAGCGGTGTTGGAGACGGAGAGGGGGGGGGTGCGGAGGCGTCGACGACGGGGACGCGGCGCGGCGAGAGAGGAGGAGGAGGAGGAGGAGACGACGACGACGACGACGACGACGATGACGCATGAATTGGACGTGGAGGAACGGTATAACGCGAGCGAGGCGAGGTGTTCGAACGCGGGATTGGTGGACGATGGATCGATGATGGTGGTGCGTCTGTTGGATGATTTTGAAGTGACGCGCGTCGACGAGACGACGAAGACGACGAGACGCGTCAAGTTTCGAGAATCCGTCTTCGCGGACGCGCGCGCGCGATCGTCCATCGTCGTGACGGGACGGTTAAAAGCGTTCGGTGACGACACCGATACCGACGCGGACGGAGGTGGATTGACACCGCGAGTCGCGACGGCGTGCGACGACGACGTGGAGATTGAGTTGCGAGACGTGCTCGCGTGTCGATGTCACTTTACGGCGCCGAAACCGGACGCGCGAGGTTTTTACGTCGTCACGGAGACGGCTATGTACAAACTGTTGCGACCGAAATCGACGTACGCCATGCTGTATGATGCGAGTTTTCAGATGCGGTACGATTTGGCGCGGCGCGCGGCGCGCGGGTTGCGGCGAAGTCCGCGCGCGACGTTCGATTCCGTCTTGGGAGAACTCCTCGTGCGACAACCGGCGGACGCGACGGCGTTACAGCGAGCGACGGAACGAGACGACGATGGGGAGACGTGGACGAGTTACACCGAGCGCGACGTGTTGGCGTGCAAGGAGACGCTGTGTGATATGTGTCTGCGCGAGATGGTTCATCTGCGACGTCGGTCGGCGCAATTCGTCGCGGCGTTGACTCGAAAACCGTGCGTCGACGACGCGACGCGAGACGCGAGGGATGAATTCGTCATGTGTCCGCACACCGACGTCGTCGACGTGAACGAAGAGGACTTGATGAGGATATACGGTGAGCCCGAGTGCGCGACGTGCGCGGATGCGCCCGCGCGTCGAACGATCGAGATGGGGCTCGAGCGCGCCGATCGCGAGGAGTGGACGCGGCACGTCTCGGCGGCGAGCTCGACGTTCGGCGCGGACGCGAGCTTGATTGAAGAGGCGATCACGGCGTGGCAGTTTTATGCGACGCACACGGATTTATTGAACGCGCCCGTCGTCGCGTTCGACGCGTTCATGCGAGCGCTGATGTCTCCGCCGTCCCAAATGTCGTGGGCGCTGTTTCGCGACGTGCACTGCGCGCTCACCGCGCAAATCATTCCGACGGCGGAAATCATGCGCGACATCGTCATCGAAGTGCGATCGAACGAGGACGACGCGCGAGTGAAACGTTTATCGAGGTACGAGTCCCCACTTCACGTGCACTCGTGGCCGGACATCACGCGAAACTTGATCGAATCCGCGGCGTACAAGATGGACGTCAAGCTCGCCGGCTTTCGAGCGAGCGCGTTGTTGGCGCGAGTGGACTATTTCCAACTCAATCCCAGAATGCGCCTGGCGACAATCACGGCGCTCGTGAGCATCGTGTTGAGACAATCAAATTTTCGCAAACACGTCGCGGACGCGCGTCACGAGAACGACGAGCGTCGGTCTCCGCCGAGGGTCAACGGCGAGACCCGCCTCGAGGCGCTTCGACGTCTCGAGACGCGATGCGAATCGTCCAATGGATACACGTACTTGACCAACGACACGATCAGAGATCACCCGACACTCGTTCAGGTTCGCTCGGAGATGTTACGGTTTTTGAAAATCTCCTCGGACCACTGGAGGCGACAGGCGTGGATGGTTGACCTCGTCGGCGCGCTCACGAGACAGTGTCAGACGTGGACCTCGTTCGCGGAATTGCGTCTGATGACTTGGAACTTTGAATTGACCGTCAACAGATTGTATCTGAGCAGAAACAAGACGTGGGAAAACTTTCGGGAGAAGTGGAGAGCCTCGCTGTGCGCCGCGAAGACGCCGGCGCAATTCGCGTCGACGGTGTCCGTGCTCTTCTCGCACCTTCCGCGAATGTAACGACTGCATGCGATCGACGACCAATACCTTTACACACGTGTGCGCGCCTATCGTTACTACAATGTTCTACAATGTTCTATCGCTACGTCTTCTTTTTCGTCGCGACCGCGCCCTTCTTTTTCCCCGCGGTGGATTTTGTTTTTTTCGCCCTCTTCTTCTCCTCGAGGAGCGCGCGTTCGCGCTCCTTTGCCTCGATCTCCTCCAACGTTCGTCGCAACGCCTCATTCTCGTCGAGAACGCGCTGGTGCTCCTCCACTTGGATTCTTTCGCGCTCCGCGCGTTTCTCTTCCTCCTCGCGGCGCTCGCGCGCGCGCTCTTCGAGCGCGCGCCGCTCCTCTTCTCGCGCCCTCGCGGCGTCGGCGGCGAGTCGAGACGCCGTCTTCACTCTGAACCGTTCGCGCGCGCTCTCGCCCTCTCTCTCGATATCGCTCACGAGCGCTTTGATCTCGAGGTTCGAACATAGCGTGCTCGGCAGTGCGCCGTTCGCGTTTTGCGCGCTCAGGACGCATCCTCGGAGCACGAGCGCGCCGACGACGTCTTCGAACCCGCCCGCGCAGGCGAGATGAATCGGTCGATTCGCCTGCGCGCCTCGCGCCTCCATGTCTGCGCCGTGCGCGAGCAAGTCCTCGACCACCGTCGTCTGCCCGTTCAGACACGCCAGGTGAAGCGCCGTGTCGCCGTTCGAGTTGCAGAAGCGCGAATTCGCGCCTCGGCGAAGCAAGTGTTTGACCATCTCCTCGTCTCTTCGACGCGCGGCAAACATCAACACGTCTTCACCGTCGCGCGTCTCGTCGATTCGTCCCGCGACGAGCGCCGCGTCGAAATCATCGATCGATCCTCGCTCTACGGCGTCAAACAAAATCATCCGTGGTTTTTTCTCCCTCGTCGCGGCTCCCAATGGCGTCGTTCGTCACTCGCCCGTCGTGTATTTTTGGCGTCGTTCGTCACGCGCCTCGCCATTGCTTGAAATAACCACCGCCTATCGCGATGGCGAGATTCAGGTGCGGAAGCAACTCGTCGTCCGCGGAGCGTAGAGACAGTCGGCCTCGTGCCACGCCTTTCATCGCCGATCGGACGGATGCCTCTGTGTCGGCGTCGAGAGGAAGTTCGACGCGCGCGCTCAACGCGTGAAACCATCGAAGACGTCTGATGAGATCATCCACGTCCACGTCGCCGTCGAAATCGTACAGTAACAACCCTCTAGCCGTGTACCTGAGCAAATGTGCGCACACCACGGCGTCCATGACGAGCACGGCGCCGAGTGAGGGTTCGGTTTCGTCCTCGCACGCGCGTTCCCACGCGCGCTTGTCGCCGTTGGACGGATACGCCCCGCGCGAGGTCGACAATCTCCCCGCGATCGCGCGCGACACGCGCACGCGCAGCTCACTAAAATCACCGACCGTTCGGCGCACCCACTCTCGATCGGGCGTCGCCCACGAGGGCGGCGCGTACTCAATCTCCTCGTCCTCGCGCGTCGAAGAAACCGCCGCCTCGCCTGCCTCGAACGCGCTCAGATCTAAATTCGTCGCTCGCATGATGTCCGGCGTCTGTTTCGCCTCGAACGCGACGCGACGAAGGTACTCGAATCCATCCATGGGCGGTCCGGTGGAGTAATCCGGTTCACCGTCCACCGCGAGCGCTTGCTTGCGCAACCCTCGGTCGTCGTCGCTCTCGCTCTCGTCGGCGTCCGCCGACGCGTCGGCGTCCCGCATTCCGTCTCCGCGCGCGAACTGATCCAACGGAGAGAACCCGCGCCTGCGTCGAATGAAATAATCGCGCGCGTCGCGCGACGCACCGTCTCCGACCGTCAGTCATCGCGAACCGCGCGTCCGTCCCTCGGCGCCGACGCCGAAACCCGAGACACAGAGGAGAGAAAAAGCGAAAGAGAGAGATGTCCCGCCACCGCGTCGATCCGCGTCGGCGAGCGACCGAACGCGCGAATCGACGCGAAGGGTGATGAAGACCACCCGACGCGGCGCGGGGGCCTAATCCCGCGGTCGATGTCGGTGCGCTACAAGACGAACGGTCGGACGTGAGGAGCCGTCCCCGTCGTTAGGATTATTGACACCGGTGCGCGCGCGTCTCGCGCCATCGAATCCTCGCGCGCGTCTCGCGAGCGACGCACCTCGCGTCTCTCCGTCGATTCGCGCGTTCGTCGCGCGCGTTCGCGCGGTGTGCGCGCGCGTGTGAGTCCCGACACGAATCACGGCGCGAGGGCGCGTCAACCACCGAGACGACGATCGAACGCGCGCGTCCGTCACACGCTCGCGCGCGCATGGCATCGAGCGCGACGGTGAAACTGTTCGCGACGAGGAAAGCGTGCGCGTTCGCGAGATCGATCGCGAGAGGCGGGAGCGGCGCGCGAGCGAGACGAGGCGGGGAATTCATCGCGCGCCGATCGACCATGGCGACGAAAGCGTCGACGAACGACGAGGTGCTCAAGGCGCAGGAGGCGCACCTGAAGGGATTGGACGATAAGGATGAGCGCACCATCTTCGATAAGATCATCTCCAAGGAGATTCCGGCGACGGTGATTTACGAGGATGAGTTGGCGTTGGCGTTTCGGGACATTGCGCCGCAGGCGAAGACGCACTTTTTGGTCATTCCGAAAATCAGGGCGGGATTGACGCGATTGTCCAGGGCGACGGAGGATCACAAGATGTTGTTGGGACATTTGATGTACACGGCGTCGGTGGTGGCGAAGCAGGAGAAACTCGACGCGGGGTATCGGTGCGTCATCAACGACGGCGTCGAGGGTTGTCAGAGCGTGTATCACCTTCACGTGCACGTCTTGGGCGGACAACAGTTATCGTGGCCGCCGGGAACGGATTAAGCGCGTATCTCGGTTTTCTCGTCCCCTCGTTTGCGCGCTCGAGTCGCGTAGCGCGTGTAAAAAGATGATGATTTACTACCAAAACATGTGTGTGTATGGATTTCACAATTCTCTGTATCGTCAACGTGATCATTCCTTCTTCTTTCCGAAAGAAAATTTGAGCTTCGGAAGCGTCTTTGGCGCCGCGGCGGGTTCCGCGGGCGCCGCCGCGGCGGGTTCCGCGGCGGGTTCCGCGGGAGCGGGATCGCCTGGTCGCGTCACTCGCAACTCGTCAGCCGAAAAGTCGGAGAATCCAGACTTGATGTCCGCCTCGTGCTTCTTCGTGAGGTCAGCCATGTAGTTACACATGTCGGCCGCCATTCCCGGAACCCAATCGAGGCGCATTTGCACGGCACGATCGCTCATGTGATACGCCTTCGCGTTCGTGGCGATGAGCGAGACGTCCGAGGCCCAGTCGCTCGGGTTATCGTACAAGCCCTCGCGCAGACGCGCCATGATCGAGCTCAGATCCATCGGTTGGTCGACAAATTGCGCGTAATCCGCCAGCGTCACCGGTGGTGTGAAAACTTGGCCGTACGTGCCGTGTTTCATCGCGCTCTCCGTGACTTTTATGAGCACCTTGTCCCACGGCATCTTGCGTCCGAGATTGGATTTCTTCTCCGGCGTCGCGCCAGAGCTGAAGACTCTCTTCATGGTGCGCTTGCTCACGCCAACCTTGATCTTAAGACCACCCGGCATCGCGGGCACGGAAGTGGGAGATTTGATGGCGAGTCCAGGTGACTTTTCCGCGTCGGCGAGATTGGCGCCTTCGTCGGTGACTCCCATGGCTTGCAAGCGCTTCATCTTCTCCTCCGCGCGGCGAACACGCTCCTTCGCACGCTTACGTCGACGAAGCATCTCGTAGCGCGCCTTCGCTTCCGGCGTGAGACCGGTCTCTTCCTCGTCGAGTTCCTTCTTTTCGAGCGCTTCTTTTGGAGGCGGAGGCGGCTTGTCCTGACCGCACTCGACGAGCGCCGCCGTCGTAGCCGCATTGGCGGCTTCGACGCCCTGTGCGCGCGCCGCGAGCCACGCGGCTCCGGCGTACTCGGTGATGTCGTCTTCAACCTTTGCGGATCGTCCATCGGGGAAGATATGCGTCGTCACTCTCTTGAGCTTGAGCGTTTTACCCGGCACCAGAATACCCTGAGCCAACGCCTTCATCGGATCCACGGTTGGCTCGATCGGTGCGCCATCCGTGAGCGCGGAACGCAACGCCTCGAGCTCGGCGCGTTCGTCTTCTTCGTTGGGACCGTCACCCTCAGCCTTTTCCGCGAGTTGCTTCTCGAGCTCGTCCGCCAGAGAATCGCTTTCGCTTTCACTATCGCTAGATTCCTCGTCGTCATCGTCGTCATCGTCGTCGCTTTCGTCGCTGGACGAATCCTTGTGCTTGACGCGTCGCTGCGAGTACTCCTTCATCTGTCTCTTGAAGAGCAAGCTGGAGTTTTCTTTGATTTCCGTGAGCTGCTGGGCTTCGCTCACCCGCAGACGACGCGCGAAACGAGCCATACCCGCGTGCTGGTTACTTCCATCGGCGGTCGCGGCGCCGGAAAGCTCACGAATCAAACCGATTCGCTTCCAACGTTCGAGTTGTAGAATGACTTCTTTTTCTACGCCGAAATTTTCGAGAATTCTTTGCGCTTGAGGCATCGTCAACTTACGAAGATCGGCATTCGTACCCGTCACCGTACCCGGTTCGCGTCTGGGACGTCGATCCTCGGGCGGATCCGGCACCGTCATGCGTCGAATGTAGTTGAAAAATTTACCCGTGAGTCTTTGAATTCGTCTCGACGTCTCCAGGTGCAAAATGCCTTTGTTACCCTGCGCAGCCTGAAGGAACTCGTGCGTTTGCGCCCACGGCTGAATTTGTAACCACAACTCCAAGTTTTCCAACTGGCGTTTGCGCTTGCCTTCGCTGTGACGCACGAGAATGGTGACGGCGTTCTTCAACTGTTGAAGCGTGAGAGATGAGAGACGCAAAATGCGCTCTTGTTCGTCGCGATCGCGATCTTTGCACAAGAACGCAACCGAGTGACGGTAGGACTCGTACGCGCACACCTCCTCGGGCGTAGCCATGCGTTGAACCTCCTTTTCGTGCTCGAATCGGTACGAAGGGTTCAAGATGAACTCATCTTCGTTTGCGTTGACCCCACGGCGAGGTGCACATATTTTTGAACGAATTTTTCGGCGAACCTCTCGCACGGACATGACGTGCGAAAGCGTGGCGGCGATGTCGCTCGACTTGACCGTCGGCATCGTCCCCGGCTCCACCTCGCCTCGCGCTTGAAGGTTCAAAAAGTGCCTGAGCACCGTGGCGTTCACGAGACGCTCTTCGAAATCCTTCAGCATGTCGCTTCCCGGACCGGGAACCTCGATGTGTGGCTCTTGCTGTCCGGCGAGGTGAAGCGACGGCGCCTCGCGAAGCGTCATCCGTCCGTTCGGCGCTCGAATCAGTAAGAAGTCGACGTAATTGTCCGATTTCGGTTGTTGGAACAACGGCGCTCTGAACATGGACGTCTCTAATGCCGTGACGCCTTGTCCGGGCGGAAGTTCGCCGAGGAACGGCGACGGTGCGTTCGGCTTGAGATCGATCACTGTGGTGGTCGTGTTGGCGTACGGACGAGCGCCTTGATCGCCCAATGTCTTTCTGCGATAGTACACAACCTTCTTCGCGCCCATGCCCGGTTTGGCGATGAGCGGCGGTCGCGCTTCCGTGTACTCGACGAGCATGAGCGTTCCGGTTCTCGCGGACAGGTCGGAGGGCTTCTTGTACGCGCCCGGAGGCGCGAGCACGGCGTCCGACGCGAGGGGCGCCAACGCCTCCTGTTCGCTGATGAACGTAATCTTCGGCGCGATGAGGTAAATGATGGGCAAGCCAACCTGCGCCTGCAAACCGGCATCGGTGAGCGTCATCTCTTCGTGCAAAGGCTTCTTGGGATCGGGGCTTCCCGGATAGTACAAGTGAATCGGTCCCTCTAAATCCGTCCATCGCTTGCGAATGCGCGGAATGACGCTCGCGACGGTGTCCGTGCCGCGAACCTTGAGATTGATCACGGCGCTGTGTAAATTGAGCGATTTGATGCACACCTTGAACGTCTCGAGCTCCGCGCCCGCGAGCTTGACTTTCACCGAAGACGAGGCGTGCTTCGGGAGCACGGTGGGCGGTCGCAAAATCGCCTTTGGCGCGGGATAATCATTCACGGGATCGCGAACGAGATGCGGTACCGACGTGAGGAAAAATTCAGCATGTTGGATACCGTCCAATCTCCCTTGTCTCGGCGGACGTTCGCCCGTGTCGACCGTCTGTTCGACCTCCTTGTACTTGTCGTCAATGCTAATGTTCAACGCGGCGTCGAAATCCTCGACGGGATCGAGATCCCAGCTCGGCGCCATCATCGCGTTGGCCCATTTCCACACGGTCGCCTCTAAATCTCCCTTGAACTGCAACACCAAGTTTGGATCGTTCGGGTTCACCATCACCTTGGGAAGGATGTACTTGCGATGCGGATCGATGACGCGCTCGGGTTTCCCTTCCCACGCGATGTCGTCCAACCATCGTCCATTCGCTAAATCGTAGTTTCGCATGGGAAGAACGGCGCCAGAGTACGAACCCTCCTCTGTCGCCTCGGTCATCCTCGCGTCGCTCCCGTCGGTGGGTTTCTCCGCCTCCTTGGTCGCCACCCCGTACAGCGAGAGGTGTCGCATGTAATCCGAGACTTCGTCGTTGGAACGCTCGCTCGAGGATGTCCCGGCGATCTCTCCCCACTTCGCGCGCGCCCCGGCGTCCGAGACGCTTTGCGGTACGACGACATCCGTCGTTCCACGCGCGTCCGCGCCCTCATCGTCGTCACGACGCGGTTTCTTGAACGCGCCGATGGCGTCGATGCCCGCGGCGGCGAGTCGAACCTCCTCGTCCTCGTCGGAATCCGCGCCCCAAAACACGCCTCGCTCCCACTCACCGTGTTCGACCCCACTCTCGCCTCTCTTCGGCTTCATTCGTCCCTCGGGTTCGCCGACGTCCACGCTCGGTCGCGCGTCGTCGTCGTCGGCGGCCGCCGTCTCGTCCTCGTCCTCGCTCAGCGTCGGTTGAAGCGCGTCGTACCTCTCGAACGGCACGTTCTCATCCACTTTCGCGAACCACATCGCGTCATCGTCTTCATCATCGGTCCCGTATTCATCCTCATCGTCATCCTCCGCGTCCTCGTCCTCGCTCGCGTCCGTCCTCGCCCCTCCCTTGATTGGCGTCTTGGCGTCCGCCGCGGCGGCGTCCGCGTCCTCTCGCGTCCCGAACACCGCCTCGTACGTCCGTCCGTCTCGCGCGTTGTGAAGGATGGACGTAAACTTGAGAATCTCACCAGTCTCCGGCGTCGTGCTCGCCACCCCGTACGCGAATCCACCCCCCCCTCGCGTCCGCGCCGCGCGTCCCAACGCGTCCTCGGCGTTCACCGACGCCACCGTCACCCCGCCGGGCCCGTCTCTCCTCGTCGGCATCACCACCGCCCCCACCGTCACCATCGCCTCGCTCTGACCACCTTTTTTCTTCCCTCTTCGCTTCTTCTGACCCGTCGTCTCGTCGTATTCATCCTCCAAATCTTCGTCTTCGTCGTAATCGTCCCCGTCGTCGTCCTCCTCCTCCTCGTCGTAGTCATCCTCTTCCGCGTCGTAATCATCGTCATCGTCGCGATCGCGCGCCCCCGCGTCGTCGGCGTCGACGACGCGCGTCTTCGTCACCCCGCCCGACGCGGTCGAGCGTCCCCGCGCGCTCGCTCCCGCGCGTTTTTTCATCACATTCTTCATCCCCGCGTCCTCGTCCGCGTCGTAATCCTCGTCGTCGTCGTCGCCTCCAGCCTCGCGCGCCTCCTCGGCTTCCTCGTCGACGTCGTCGTAATCATCCTCGTCGTACTCATCCGCGTCTCGCGCCATGATTCGCCTCCGCGCGTCCGCGCTCGCGCGCGATCGAGCGATCGCTCGCGCGACGACGAATGAGGTTCATCCCTCTCATCGCGCGCTGGACGTCACTCCGCGGCGCGCGAGCGATCGAGCGCGACGCGCGCGGACGACCGATGGTGTCGATCGTCGTCTCGTCTCGTTTCACGCCGTCGCGCGCGACGCCGTGGACGGGAATCCGTCGACGGGAATCCGTGGGATTCGTCGCGAGACGACCGACGACGAGACCGCGCGCGATGGGGGAGACGGGCGAGACGACGACGCGCGAGACGACGACGCTGACGATCGATAAACCGCTCGGGCTCACGCTCGAGGCTGGACGCGGTGACGTCGGCGCGTTCGTGGCGAACGTGGCGGATGGGTCGAACGCGGCGCGAACCGACGGCGTGGCGAGGGGCGACGTCGTGCGAGCGGTGAACGGAGAGGACGCGCGAGCGGCGACTTTCGATGACATTCTCGACGCCATCGCGCGTTCGGAGTCGGACGCGGTGACGCTGACGCTTTCGAGATGGCCCGCGGGTCCGAACGCGACGACGCCCGGCGACAGGTGTTGGCTGGAATCGAAATCCGCGCGCGACGACGTGACGACGCTCGAGTCTGGATTGATGTATCGCGTTTTACGAACCGGGACCGGTCCTGGAAACATCAAGATGGACACCGTGTGCGAGTGTCACTACGTCGGCACGCTCGCCGACGAGACGACGGAGTTTGATTCGTCTCGTCGACGCGGGAAACCGCTCGCCTTCGCGCCTCGTCAGGTGATCCTGGCCTGGCGCGAGGCGATGCGTCTCATGCGCGAGGGGGACGAGTGGGAACTCTTCTGTCCCGCCGATCTCGCGTACGGCGATCGAGGGTCCGGTAGGTTCATCAAACCGGGCGACGCGTTGCGTTTCGTCGTCTCCGTCGAGCGCGTCCCGTGACGCGCGCGTTCGTCCGTCGACCCGCGGTGTATGTATTTATTCAATTCAATTCAATTCAATTCAATTCATTTCGATGAACGCACGCGATGCATGCATTCGCTCTGTCTTTCCGCTCCGTCTTTTTCGCATCAATCGAGCAATCACATCAACAATCGTTCGAGCCATCGACGACCGCATGCGAGGAAACCCCCTCCCGACGCGTACCGACCGACGGCCGCGCCCGCGATCGGTCGAGACGAAACCCCCTCCCGACGCGTACAAAAAAACCCCCGCCTCGCGCCCCCACGTCCACCCGTTTCCCCCAGCCAATCGATGTCGGCCGCGCGTTGGCCCGCGCGTGTACCCCCTCTGTGTCCATGCGTGTACCCCCCTCCATGCGTGTACCCCGGGTACACACATACCCCTTCCACCCCCCCTCTCGACGGTCCAGGACCCGTCGATCGGGACACGTCCACGGCCCACGCGCGGGGGAAAGAGCGCGTCCCCCCCCCACCACACAAAAAACAAAAAAAAAAGAAAAGAGCCCCCCCCCCTCACAAATGCAAAAATAAACACCCACGGGGTCGGGCGACGTCGTATTCAACCCACCCGAGGGTCCGTCCGATCACCTCGCGCACCCGCGTGCGCGATGGATAACGATCGATGCCACGTCAGCGGGCCGTGCGGGTCGTGTGTACCGAGTACACGCACAGGTCACGACTCACGAAAAAACGACACACACCGACGACCGACCGCGCAGACGCGTCGGCATCGCCATCGGCATCGCCGTTCCCACTCGTTCGCTCGACTTCGCGCGTCGTCAGTGCGCGACGGACGTGTGCGTTCGATTCGCTCGACGCCTCGACCGCGGTCGACAGACACCCTTCACACCTCGATCCTCGCCGACTCCGCGCGAGCGCTTCGACGTCGAGACGCGCGCGAGACGCGAACGAAAACCCCGCGCGTCGACCGACCGACCGCCGCGACGGCCACGACCGACGACGACGACCGACGATGAGTCGATACGGACGCAAGGGCGTCGATACGGTACGCGCGCGCGTCTCGACGCGAACGATCGACCGGAAGCGCGCGCGCGTCGACGCGTTCGCGCGTTCGCGTCGTCCGCCTCGTCAACGACAACCGCGACCGAGGTGAACACCGCGTCGTGTCGGTGCGACACCCGGTTGTTTGAAAAATGACACGCCTGGGGGGGGCGGGGGCGCGCGCGCGGCGACGCGGCGTACGGTTTCCGCGCGTACCCGCGTACCCGCGTGATGCGTGGGTGAGAGGGATAAAGTAAAGGATGAAGACTGACGGTTCGCGCGTGTTCGTGTTCGTGTTCGTGCGCGTGATGTAGAATTTGAAGACGCATCGCGAGTTGAGCATGAGCCCAAACTTGTTGGCGTTTAACATGTTCGCGAGCGAGATGCGATTGGTGCTTCGCGATTCCACGCTGTTATCCCGAGCGGAGATGCAGATGGGGATTGAAAAAGTCATCGGGAACCGATGGAAAGCGATGACGGCGGAGGAGAAGGAGAAGCACATCGATAAGGCGCGCGTGGAACAGGCGCGACTCATCGCCGAGGGCGGCATTCCGCAACAGTCGGGGTCGGGACGATCGAAGAAGCAAAAGGCGAACGCGGCGAGTGATCCCGTGCCCAAGCGTCGACGTGGACGACCGCCGAAAACGACTGGGGTGTCGCAGCGTAAATCTTCGCCGACGAACCGACAAGGGAACGCCTTTGCCCAGGGTGGCGGGTTCAATTCGTTTTTGGACGTGCACGACGAGCATCAGAGTCATCATCACCATCACCATCACGACTCTCACCAAGATCGCGATCCGTTCGGTTACAACGATCACCACAATTTGAGTGACTTATTCATGCCGTTCAATTCGAGCTCGATGCCAGTCGTCACCAACTCGCAATATGACCATCACAAGCAGCGTCACGACGACCCGATGTCCTTTTTACAACACGACGTCGTCAACGTCATGGATCAAGACGGCTTGAAGCCGACGCAACCGCCGAGCGGGGCCGATCTCACGGGCATGCGCGTCGAGGGTTTCATCGACGGCGCCTTTGACACCGGCTATTTCATGACGGTTCGCGTCAACGGTCAAACTTTGCGAGGCATGTTGTATCGCGAAGACGCGTGCATGCGCGCCGTCGGTCAACACGCCCACGCGCAGGCGACGTCGTTGGACCATCCCTCGGACACCGCGTGATCGATCGGTTCCAACCATCGGTGAATGTACTCCACCACGATTCATCCGTTGGAATTCGCTCGCATTGTAGTAACATTTCTTCCATTCTAGTTTTATCTTCATTCGGTCGCCTCCTTCCTCAGAGCGCGGCGGATTCCATGTCGTCCTCGCCGCGCGTCTCGATCGATGCCGACGCCGAGACGATCGGTGACGACGTCGCGCGTCTTCCCATCGACGCCTCCGTCGTCGTTCCATCCGACGCCTCGTCGTCGTCCGCGCGTCGCGAGCGCGATGACGATGACGATGACGACGGACATCATCGCGACGACGGACGCGCGCGTCTTCTCGCCGTGCCCATCGCGTCGTCGTCCGCGTTCGTCGGTGTGCCGCTGTGTGAGGAGGAGGAGGACGACGACGGTCACCGCGAGACGCTCGAGACGTACACGGTGAACGACGCGCTCGATCGCGTCGGGTTTGGAAAGTTTCAAATGGCCACGGCGGCGTTCGTCGGTTTGGCGTGGAGCGCCGACGCGATGGAGATGATGTTATTATCCTTCATAGGACCGTCGATGCGGTGTGAATTCGGGGTGTCGTCGAGAGCGGAGGGGGCGATGACGAGCGTGGTGTTCGCGGGGATGATGCTGGGGGCGCCGTCGTGGGGGGTGATGAGCGACTCGCGAGGACGGAGACCGGCGATGTTGGCGAGCGCGGCGACGACGCTGGCGGCGGGCGTCGGAAGCGGGTTGGGTGGGACGTTCGGGTGGGTGCTGTTTTTTAGATTTATCGTCGGGATCGGTCTCGGTGGGGTGCCGGTGGCGTACGGGTTGTTTATGGAGTTTTTACCGAGTGAAAATCGAGGCGTGCACCTGACGCTCATCGAATTGTTTTGGACGCTCGGATCGATGATCGAATCCGCGTTGGCGTGGATAATCTTACCGAGACACTCGTGGCGCATGTTATTGCTCGTGTCCACGGTACCGTTGTTTTTCCTCATCGCGTGCATCCTCGTCGCGCCGGAGAGCGCGTTGTACTTGGTGAACGCGGGACGCGTCGAGGAAGCCGAGGCGACGCTTCGGCGCGTGGCGGCGATAAACGGGAAATCTTTACCTCCGGGATCGCTCGCGCCGACGCGCGCGGTGCGCTCGGTCGAGTTCGAGGAACACACGACGTATTCGGATGGTTCGTCGAGAGGGCGATCGAGCGGTGGATTCGTCGACAAGTACGTCCCGACGGGTATTCGACGGTTGCTGTCGAAGAAGCACGCCAAGACGTCGGCGCTCGTGTGGATAATCTTTTTCGGCGTCGCCTTTTTGTATTACGGCATCGTTCTCTTGACCACGTCGCTGAACGTCCGAGACGATGAAAACGCATCCGGTGAGGTGGCGTGTTTGCCTCACGGCGCGCCTGCGCTGAGCGACGGAGAGTACGCCGACATTTTCGTCAGCGCGCTCGGCGAGGTACCGGGTTTACTCGTCGCCGTCGCCATCGTCGATAGAATCGGTCGACGGGGATCGATGGCGCTCACGCTCGCCATGACCGCGGTGTGTTTATTTCCCGTCGCGTTCGAATCCCTGAACACGACGCTCAGAGACGTCGCGCTCTTCGTCGGAAGGAGCTCCGCCATGGCGGCGTTCACCGTCTTGTACATCTTCGCCGGCGAGGTCTACCCGACCTCCATTCGAAGCACGGGCGTCGGCGTGGGCAACGGATTCGCCCGCATCGGTGGCATCACCTGTCCCGCATTTGCCGTCGCTCTGATCGAATCCGGTCACGTCACCCTCTCCGTCGTCTTTTTCGTCGCCGTCGCCGCCGTCGCCGCCGCCGCCGCGCTCTCGCTCTCCGTCGAAACCGCCGGTCGCACCTTGGACACCGACGACGACGCCGCCGCCGCCGTCGAGCTCGGCGCCCTCGCCGCGTGACGTCAGCACACAATTTGTTCTTCTAGTAGCTCGTCCTCGCGCAGAAACGCAACGAATCGCGTCCTTCGGTCCCGTCCCTCTCGCGCGCGCGTCCCGCCTCGCGTCGACGAAGAGACGACACTCCGCGCCGCGTCGCCCCTCACCGCGCGTCGAGACGATTCGCATCGAGCGCATACCGAACGCGACAGTACTTTTCGCGCGCGCCCGTCGAGCGCCGCGCGTCGAGACGTACGCGTCGTCGCGTCGTCGTCGTCCATTTCGGACTCGCGGTCGGTCGGTCGCTCGAACTCGCGCGCGCCGCCGTCTCGCGCTCGCGCCGAGAGACCCGTCGCTCGGTGGCGAGCGCGCGCGTCGGGGACTTTGTCTCGTCGTCGTCGTGACTCGTACGGAAATCGCGCGTCATGGGCGAAAGAAAAGTGCTCAACAAGTACATCCCCCCGGATTTCGACCCGGCGAAGATTCCGCGCGGGAAATCGGCAAAGGGTGGGCAGATTAAAGTGCGCATCATGCTTCCGATGACGATATGCTGTAACACGTGCGGTGAATTCATCGTCAAGGGGACGAAATTTAACGCGAGGAAGGAGGACGTCAAGGGGGAGGATTATCTCGGCATGCGCATCTTTCGGTTTTATTTTCGGTGCACGCGGTGCGCGGCGGAGTTGGCGATGAAGACGGATCCGAAAAACGGAGACTACGTCGTCGAGGCCGGGGCGTCGAGGAATTACGAGATGTGGAAAGATACGACGGAGGAGGACGAGGCGAGGGCGAGGGAAGAGGACGAAGGGGACGACGAGATGCGAAGGTTGGAGAACCGAACGGAGGAGAGTAAGCGAGAGATGGACATCATGGCGGCGTTGGACGAGATGCGGTCGCTCAAGGCGAGACACGCGGGGGTATCGACGACGGAGGCGTTAGCGGCGGTACACTCGGAGAGACGGGAGGCTGAATCGAGGTACGGGGTATCATCGTTGACGCGCGCGACTTTACGCGACGACGACGAGCGGCGACTGACGGCGTGTATCGTTCGCGACGACAGAGCCGAAGACGAAGAACTCGAGGCGGTGAAATCCCTCGTGAAAGAACAGCGCGAGGCGCTCTTTAACCGCACGATACAGAGCGAGAGCGACGACGAGACCGACGATGAACGCGCGGACGCGCCGGCGGCGAGCGTCGTGGTGAAACGTCCCGCCACCGCGCTCGCCGGCAAGGTAACCGTCAAACGAAAAATCGTCGCGCCCGCCGAACCCGAGGAGCCACCTCCCGAGGGACTCGGTGGATTACTCGGTGGTTACGGCACCGATTCGCAATCTGATTGAGTCGCACTAGAAGTATCTCGCAATAGAAGACGTAGCGTAGCCGACCGACGCCCGACCGACGCGACTCGCCCGCGAGCCTCACACCTCGATGGGCGTCCTCGCCTGGTCCGACGTCGAGTACGTCGTGCGCACGAAAGATGCGGACGGTGGTCACGCGTCGACGCGCGCCATTCTTCGCGGTACGTCGGCGCACGCGCGCTCGGGACGCGTGTTGGCGATCCTCGGACCGAGCGGGTGCGGGAAAACGTCCCTGCTCAACGCGCTGTCGAACCGCCTGCGCGCGAAACGAGGGGACGTGTTGACGGGGAAAATCACGTTTAACGATGAACCGCTCGCGGGAGACGACGAGAGCGCGGCGCGATTGAGTTACGTCGAGCAAGAACCGAAATTCTTTAGCAATCTGACCGTGCGCGAGACGTTGGAGCTCGACGCGAGATTACGGGGCGAGAGCGAGCGCGTAACGAGGAAAATCGTCGATGAAACGTTGAAAAGAATGTCTCTGATGACGTGTGCGGACACGGTGGTGGGCGGGGACACGGGTGGGAAGGCGGTGGCGGGGATATCCGGCGGCGAGCGACGAAGACTCGCCATCGCGAGCGAGACGTTGGGATTGGCGAGCGAGCAGGGCGCGAGCGATCTCGTCGTGCTCGTGGACGAACCGACGTCTGGGTTGGATGCGTTTCAAGCGGATAAGATGGTGAAGAAACTCGTGGAACTGGCCGAGGTGGAGGACGCGTGCGTCGTGTGCACGCTGCACCAACCGAGGAGCGCGTCGTTTGCCAAGGTACACGACGTGTTGTTGCTCACGAGCGGCGCGCGCGTGGCGTATCACGGACCGAGCGACGAGGCGGTGACATATTTCAAATCCATAGGGTTCGAATGTCCCGAGCACTTCAATCCTGCCGAGTTTTTGATCGATTTGGTGAGCGTGGATGCGGGCGACGGCGACTCGAGCGAAGACATCGAGGCGAAGAGTCGAGCGCGCGTCGAGCGCATCGTCCGAGCGTGGTCCGAACGTCAGGGCGCGCGCGAACCGCCGAGAGACGCGACCGCGTCGCCGACGTCGTCGAGAGCGACGCCAAGACGAAAGTGTGGACCGATTCGACAGTTTCGCTTGCTCGCGGGTCGCGCGTGGCGACAGGCAAAGCGAGAGATGTGGGTGAACGGCGTTCGAATGATCGCCTCAATCGGACTCGCGGCCGCGTTCGGGGGTTGCAACTACCAAGTCGGTCTCGGACCTCGAAGCGTGAAGCGAAGAATCGCGGTGTTGATGCAGGCGTGCATCAACACGTCCATGCTCGCGATGGTGAAGAGTCTCAACGGATTTCCTCGAGAGCGCGCCACCGTGCGACGAGAGATGGCTCGCCAGAGCGGAGGCTACGGACCTGGACCGTATTTCCTGTCTAAAATCCTCATCGAAACCCCGATCGATATGGTGTTCCCGGTCGTCTTCGGCGGGGTCATGGCGCCCATGGTGGGTCTGAACAAGGCGGGGCGAAAGATGTTTTTGACGACGCTCGCGTTGCAATCCGCCGCCGCTGCGTCGCTCGGGCTGTCCATCAGTGCCCTGAGCCCGAACGCCGAGGTAGCCTTAGCCATAGGACCGTGCGTAATGGTGCTCAACATCATGCTCGGCGACACCTCGGGCGCGTTCGCGGAGGTTCCGGAATCGCTCGCGCCGTTATCCAAACTTTCCCTCATCAGACACGCGTTCGAGGGCGTGCTGTGTTCGGAATTCGAGGGCTTGGTGTTCGAGAAGGAGGACTCGGACGCGAAGAGTAAAAAACTCACCGAGGGTCGCAAACTCGTCCGACGATTTCAAGAGGGCGTCGCCCCTCGAAACGGCGAGGACGTCCTCGAAGGCTTAGGCTTGCCCCTTCGCGGGCACGCCGCGCGAGCGTGTAAATCGCAAGTCGGCGTCACGGCGCTGAACATCGCGGTGACGTACGCGGCATTGGTGTGTAAGAGTGGTTCGTCTGCGCGCGCATAGCTTTGTGTTACAACAGTATAAAACAATCAAATCAATCTTTACCAGCCGCCGCCGCCGCCGCCGCCGCCGCATATTTCATTCAACATTTTTTGCGTCTTCAGAGGCGTGTTCGTGATGACGCCCATGACGCCCAATCTCACCGCCCGCACCACATCCTCGCGCGTGTCCACGATCCACGGAACGAGGGACAGGCGCTCACGACGCGCCTTCGCGTACCATTCCTCCGACATTTTCACGCTCGGAAAAACCACGTCTCCTATTCCTCGCGCGCGCAACGCCCTCGCATCCACGTTCCTCGCATCTCGCGCCGATTCTTCCACGTCTCTCGCCGCCCACGCGAGTTTAATGTTCCTCAAACCTCTCACGCTTCGACGCACGATTTCCCACCGTTCGCCGCGATAGTCGTTATCCGCGAAGACGAAGACGCGCGGTCTTTTCCCGAACCGTCTCGCCGCCTCCCCCGCCATCGCATCAATCTCCGCGTACGACTCCGCTCGAAACGCATCACCCTTCAATTCCAGCGAGAGCCATCCCGCTTCACCCCCCACCTTGACCGCCCTCGCCGAATCGCGCGCGAACGTCTCCACCAACGCGCGAACGCTCGTCGGCGTCGGCGCGCCCCGCCTCGTCGACTCCGACGGATGCGCGACGACGAGCGCGCCCTCTTCCGAGACCGACACGTCCACATCCGCGCACGCGATCCCGCGTCCTCGAAGCGTCGTCCATCGAATCACCGCGCTCGCGTCCCCGTCGCCCGCGCGCGCGTCCACCGCCAATCGATGCGCGCACACCGCGGGACACGACCCCGTGCGCGCGCGTCCGCCGCCTCCTCGCGTCCCGAACGTCGCCATCGCGATCACGAGCGCGAGCGCGATCGTCCACGCGCGCGCGCGATGCCTCCCTCGCGACGTCCCGGCGTCATCGCGCGCGCGCATCTCTGCCGATGCGTGCACGCCGTGCGCGCATGCCATCAGTCCTCCGTTTCGCGAGTCATGACTCGTCACGTGTCCCCCTTTCGATCGCATCTCGGGGTGGATCATCCATTCGCGCGCGCGACTCGCGCGACCGCGCACCGCGTCGCGCGTCGCCATGGGGTGCGCGAGCTCGACGCCGCGCGATGACGCGTCGTCCGGTGCGCGCGGTGGTGGCGGTGCGCGCGCGCACGACGTCGCCGACGTCATGCCGAGCGCGACGCCCGCGCGTTTACAGCGCGTCAAGACGAATCCGATGGATGATTACTACGACGTCGACGCGATCGGTGCGGGTGGGTTCGCGGTCGTGCGTAAGGTGCGACACAAGACGACGGCGGAGACGTACGCGATGAAGATAATCGGTGTCAAGGAGGACGACGATAAGACGGAGGATAAGGGAGAACACGGAAAGGAACGCATGAGCATGAGCGAGGTGACGAGCGAGATAGATATCCTGCGCGTGCTCAAGTCGCCGAACGTGTTGAGGTTGAAGGAAGTGACGTGGTTCGGTGATAATGTGTACGTGGTGACGGAACTGTTGAGGGGAGGGGCGGTGTTGGATGCGATTTTGAGGATGAAGGACGAGCGGTACACCGAGGCGGAGGCCAAGCTCGTGATTAAGAGAACGCTGTTGGGGATCGATTTCATGCATAAAAGTTTTGTGTTGCATCGTGACTTGAAGCTGGAGAACTTATTGTTGCGATCGAGCGAGGATTTGAATAGCGTCGTCATCGCGGATTTCGGTTTGGCTCGAAGGTGTCAACGGCCCAAGGGCATGGCGGTGTTACCGCACGTCAAGGGAATCGATACCGCGCCCGTAGGTACGCCCGTGTTCGCGGCGCCAGAGGTGGTCGAACAGCGCTCGTACGGTGGTGCGGTGGACATGTGGTCGCTCGGCGTCATCGCGTACGTCTTGCTCACGGGGGCCATGCCGAGAAGCTTGTGGAAGAGCGCGCTCAAGTACAGAAGAATCACCCAACAAGACTTTGGCTTCGATTGCTTCGAGTGGGACAGCGTGAGCAACGCCGGTCGTGAGTTCGTCATGTCGTGCCTGGCGTACAAGCCGATTCATCGCCTCACCGCCGCCAACTGTCTCAAGCACGAGTGGTTGCGCAAGGTGGAGGACGTTCGACCGTCGCCGTTGCGCATTAAATCTAAACTTCGCGATTTCGCCAAGGGCATGAAGCTCCCGTTGAAGCGTTACGCACCGGGTGATGTGCTCATTCGCCAGGGCGAACGCGCGACCGACGACGTGTTCCTCATTAAATCCGGCGCCGTCCGCATCATGGTGAGTCCGACGGACTCCGAGGGTAACGTTTTGCGCGACGAGGCCAAGCAAGTGGCGAAGCGCGAACCGGGCGAATTTATCGGTGAGATGGCGCTTGGGGATCAGTTGATCGCCAAGTCGAAATCTTCTGTGCGCAAGGTGATCGAAGACCGCGTCAAGACCATCCTGGCCCGAGGTCCGCCCTCGCGTTCGAGACGCGAGCAAATGTCGCTCAACTCTTGGGTCGCGGCGAGAATCTGCGCTAAAAAATGGATCGGCGGTCGACGCAACGCCGACGTCATCGCGCACACCGAAACCACGTGTCTCGTCATGGGTCGACGCGAGATGGCGTGGGCGCTCGCCGCGGATCCCGACGTCGGTAAAGAGCTTCAAAAGAGCATGACGCAGCGTCGCCAAGAGCTCGAGCAGTTGAGTCTTTCAAACAACGACTGAGCGCGATCGCGACGTCCCGCCGTGTAACGAACGAAAGGTTGCCGAAAGGTTAGGCCAATTCGTTACACAAATTTTACCGCGCACACGTGTAATATCCATCCTTGAATCTATCTACAATCTACGGCGCGCGCCGACGCTTCGCTCACAACGGTTCCGGCCGATACTTTTTCAACCGTCTCCCGAAGTGTTGCCGATCGATCAATCGGTTGTGATACGCCCACGCCTCCTCTCGACTCAGTATACCGGTCGCCACCCGTCCTCGCCCCTTGGCGCCGTCGCCCTCGTCATCCGTCGTCTCCGCCACCACCTCGCCGCCGCGCGCGACGAATCGGGACACCTCTCTCGATTCCGCCTCCCATCCGAACCTCCGTCGACCGACGCGCGACGTCGACGCGCGCACGTACCCCACCGTCGACACCAGCGTCCGCACGCCGTCCGCCACGTCGGGTGAGGACGAGGAGGCGCGCGCGTTGGCGCGGATTCGCGTCGCGGCGTCTCGAAGAATGTCGAGCATGCGTTCATCCGCGGCGTGTCGACGCGTGACGAGCCAATACAATTCCCTGTACGCGCTGCGAAAAGACGCGCGTCAGTCCTTTCCATCGCCTCGACGTCTCGACGGGCGTCACACGCACCTCAACACCGCGCGACGGGTCGACGAAGACGCCGACGTCGATGCGCTCATTTCTCGTCGCGTCGCGCGCGTCGTCCTCTGACGCGCGCGCGCCGTCTCCTCGTCCTCATGCGCGTCATCAAGACGAAGAAGAAATCATCCCACACCGTTTGGTCCCCCACAGACGTCGCGTGCGTCGTCCTGGCGTGCGTCATCGCCGCCTTTGTCGTCGTCTGCGCCTCGCGCGCGATGGGCGGCGCGTCGACCGATTCGTCGACCGACGCGTGGTCGACGCGCGATTCCCTGCGCGACTTCGACGCGCGCGCGTTCGGTAAAGATCCCGACGCGTGCGCGCGCGCGGCGTCGATCGGGACGTGGCGACGAGGCGCGGAGGCGTGCGAGGGAGGGACGCGCGCGTTGGCGAGCGACGGGTGCGACGCCGGGACGCGGTTTTGGCCCGCGTTCGGGAAGAGGAAATCTCGCTCGGACGCGAAAGCGTGGGTGATGAGCTCGAAAGTGAGCGAAATGTGTGGATTCGGACGGTTGCGAGCGATCGAGCGCGGGTCCAAGGTGAGAGGGTTGATCGGCGGCAGGCGCGCGGCGTTCGTCGGGGACTCGGGGGCGAGACGCGCGTACGGGGCGTTCATCGCGGCGATGAGCGATGAACGCGCGGATGTGAGTCTAAAGACGAAGGATGGGGAGAAACATCGCGATTGGGCGCACGAGTTGGTGGGTGGCGCGCGCGCGACGTTTACTTGGGCGCCGTACGCGAGCGACGCGACGACGGCGCTCGAAAAGTACGCGTCGGCGAGTGAGACGCCGGATTTGATCGTTCTGTCGTCGTCTCTGTGGCACGTCTTACGCGATGACTCGGTGTCGACGTACAAATCGGCGATGAAGGCGCTCGGCGCGAGAGCGAGAGAGATGACGGCGATGAAACCGAACGTCGTCTTCGTGTGGTTGGACGCGCCGAAAATCGTCACCGACGCGCTCGTCGCCGACGACAAGCGCGCCAAATTCACCGAGAAAAACTTTGAAAAGTTCTTCAAAGTGCGTGACGATCAAAAGACGACCGCTCTCGTCGCGCCCGCCGGTCCCGCGATTCGCGTGCGCGCGACCGACGTCACCGCGGCGTGCGGCGCCGACTGCGCCGAGGACGGCGTGCACTACCAATCCGTCGTCTACGACGCCTTGGCGCAAATAATAGTGAACATCGCTCGTTCACGATGGCGATAGTCACTCCCATCGATAGCTCAGAGACCACGCGCGCGTCGTAGCCGGTAGTTTGTAGCGCGCGCGTCCTCGCCGAAACCTCAAACCCTAGGGTCACGTCCCCATCGCCCCACCCCCGCCCCCCCCGCACACGTCCGCGCGCGCGCCCGTCGCACGCCGCGCACGCACGCGCGAGGTCCCCATGAGCTTTTACGGCGAAGACGGTCCCACGGACGCGACGGAGACGCGCAGAAAGTACCTCCAAAAGTGGGACGATAAGTTGGATGCGTACACGTATAACGATAGAAATGATCTCAAGGCGACGGACGGTGCGTGCGCGCGCGCACGTTCGCGCGCGCGCGGTCGACCTCGACGCGTTCCTCGCGCGTGTGTCGATCGCGGAGACGTCCGCGCGAACGGAGGTCGCGGAGACGGGGACGGGGACGCCGCGAGGGCGAAAACGGCGCGACCTCGCGCGCGCGTTCGACTCGACTCGATGATTGACGATGCCTCTCGCGCGCGTTCCGCTCCGCAGCGAACGAAGATAACCTGTGGTTTTACCGCGATCGCGTCGGTCGGTGCCGAGGCCCCGCGCCGTTGAGCACGCTTCGTCAGTGCTGGGTGAACGGCGTCGTGGACGAGCACACGTTGGTCTGGGGGAACGGTTTGGGCGATTGGTTGCCCGCTCGCAACGTTCGAGGTCTCATCACGAACATTCGTAACCCACCGACGATCGCCATGCACTGGCTCATGCGCAAATTCGTGGACACGGATGCGAAATTGGCGGCGATTCGTCGCGAACGATTCGAGCGCGGGTCGGCGAAGAGCGACACCCTCGCGGGCGAGCAAGTCTCTCGGTGGTCGTCCGGGAGAGAAGAGGAGGTTCGTAGCGGGTCGAGAGGGTTACTAGGGTCGATGTCCACGCGTTTCCTCCCCACGCGTCTTCCTCCGGGTTAAAAAGTAGACGAACGAGGGTCGTTGTAATTCCGAGCGTCACTCTCGCGCTCGCCCGTTCCCGCGCGCGCATGCGCGCCTCGCGCGCGTCCACCGTCGCCTCGTCGTCCAGACCGCGCGACGGCATCAGACGCGCGCGCGTCCCCACGCGTCCTCCTCGATCGCCCCTCGCGTCCGCGTCCTCGAGCGATCGAGACGTCCCGGAAGGAGACGCCCACAAATGTCTCGTCTTCAGCGCGCGCGAGTACGAACGATCGACGATGGCGCGCGCGCTCCCGAACGCGTCCTTCGTCACCGCGCGGTGTGAGAGCTCCACGGTATCCCTCGCGAAGGGATGCGACGCCGTGTGCGCGTTCGTGGACGATGATCTCGGGTCGAGCGTCGTGGACGCGTTGGCGGACGCCGGCGTCAAATTAATCCTGTTGCGATGCGCGGGGTTCGATAACGTTGACGTCGAGCGCGCGCGGTCGAGAGGGGTGTCGGTGATGCGCGTGCCCGCGTACGATCCGTTAGCGATCAGTGAACACGCGGTGGGGATGATGCTGGCGCTGAACAGACACCTGTGCGCGTCCCGGGACAGAGTGCGCGCGGGGAACTTTACGCTCGACGGACTCGTCGGGAATTCCTTGCGCGAAAAGACGGTGGGCGTCGTCGGGACGGGGAAAATCGGTCGAGGATTCGCAAAGATATGCGGTGATGGGTTCGGGATGCGCGTGCTGGGGTACGACAAGTTCGAGAAGGATGATTTTCGCGGCGAGTACGTCTCGCTCGACGAATTGTTGCGAGAGAGCGACGTGGTGTCGTTGCACGTGCCTCTGACGCCGGAGACGCGCGGATTGATCAAGAAGGAGACGATAGAAAAGATGAAATTCGGTGCCATGTTGATCAACACCAGTCGTGGGGCCCTCGTCGACGCCCGCGCGGCGATTGACGCGCTATACGAAGGACGGCTCGGCGCTCTTGGTTTGGACGTGTACGAACATGAAAATCGTCTCTTCTTTAAAGATTTCAGCTCCATGGACACGTCGCGGCGAATGATGATGTGGGACGAGACGATGGCGATTTTAGGATCGTTACCGCAAGTCCTCGTCACCCCGCACACCGCTTTTTTGACGCACGAGGCGTTGGAGGAGATCGCCAACGTCACGGCGAACAATTACCGCCGATTCCTCTCCGGCGACCCGCTCGACGGTCCGGGCGTCGTCTTCGCCGCGAGCGTGGCGTCGAGGGCGCGGTAAATCGACGGAACGGTTTCAAGATTGATTCGACGCCACGGCACGACGACCACACCACTACTGTACACTAGAATCTACAATTACAATCTACGCGCCGCCCGCGCGTCTCGCCGCCGCGGTCACGCGCCCAGTCTTCCAAAACCGTCTCGCGTTCCCATCCCCGACCTCGCGCGTGTCCTCTCTCAACCACTCGTTCCTCGGTGGATTCATCCACCCGTCCACCCGTCCCATGCGCGCCGCCTCTCCCTCTCGCGCGCGCTCCTCCGTCCCTCTCGGCAACGCGAAGACGCTCACGACGCCCGCGACGAGAAACGGCGTCGCCATCACCACCGCGAACGTCTTCGCGTGCGCCCCACCCGCGACGCGCGACGCGCTTCGAAACGACATCGACGACGTTCTCCTCCCCATCGTCTCGAACGTCCCCGAGCGACCGTCGACTCCCAGTCTCGCGCGACGCGTCAACGCGTCTCGCGCGCGCACCGCCGCGCGAAACCTCTTCCCGCACGCGGTCGCCTCCACACCGGACGACGACGCGTCGGGGTGTGAACGCATCGCCACGAGTTTAAACGCTCGTTTCACTTCGTCCACGCTCGGTCGCGACCTCGCGGGGAAACCCAACGTCTCGCGATGGGCGCCCATGTCGTCATCGTCGTGGTCATCATTCATCATCATTCATTCGCGCGTCTCTTCGTCGCGCATGTCCAGGACTCGACGACGAACGCGCGCGAGAGAAACCACGGTGGACGGTGGACGGTCGACGACCGAGGACTGAGGACGCGCGTTCGCGCGTCACGGCGCGATGACGGTGCCGTGACGACGCCCTGGAACGCCGTGGGTCGTGTGCACGGGTCATGAGTCGTCATGGGTGGGGGGGGGGGTGGGGGTGCGGTGTGTGTCCTTTTTTCGACGAGGCACGATCGGTCACGCTTCGGTCACCTTTGTATCATGCACGTATAGCGTATATACCACCTGTTCAAGTCTATCCAAATATATAAAAATACATTGTAATACCATTCCATAGTCCACCATCCATCCGTCCGTGCACGATGCGATGTCCCCACGACACCCGACGCGAGGGCCCGCCCGTGCGTGGTCTGTCCCATACGATCCAATCCTCCCAATCCGGGATTCACGACTCGTCCTTGATCCCCCCCCCACAAAAAACCACCTCGACGACAGCCCCCATGGCGTGTCCGTGTGGTGTCCCCATCCACGGGTCACGACTCGACACGAGTCCCTCCATCCCGTCCCGTCCCTTATCCACACCCACCGCGTCGGCGGCGTGGGATGAATGGGATGGATGGATGATGACGCCCCGATGCGACCGCGACCGACGCCGCGCGACGCCGTCGTCACACCGTCGTCGTC
>MDTE01098289.1_pt1 | contig 27032 bp, 28 predicted proteins | sample 811231 | NCBI WGS metagenome assembly MDTE01 (sample SAMN05326651, study PRJNA326480) | marine metagenome | isolation source: seawater | place: Indian Ocean: Red Sea | collected 2010
AGGTGGTGGGTACTGCCCCCACGTCCGCAATGGTTATTACGAAATTCGTTTATCGTCATAGTTGGAAAACCAACATTATTAATATAAAAGGAAATACATTAGATTCAACAACAATCATGAAATTAACAAAAGATCAATTAAATGAAATTAAAATCCAACAATCACAATCTAATCAAACAAAAAGAGTTACAGCTCCTGATCTAGAAAAAATTCTTTATGAAGCAATACCTGCATTAGACCATGGTTTTGTTCGAGTAATTGATTACATGGGGGACGATACTTCTATAGTTCAGTCAGCGAGGGTTTCATATGGAAAAGGTACAAAGCAAGTATCCACTGATAAAGGTCTAATCAAGTATCTAATGCGTCATTGGCATAGTACACCTTTTGAAATGTGTGAAATTAAATATCATATAAAATTGCCCATTTTTATAGCTCGCCAATGGATCAGACACAGAACAGCAAACGTAAATGAATATTCGGCTAGATATTCAATATTAGATAAAGAGTTTTATCTGCCTGATAATAACAACTTGGCAGCACAGTCTGTTAGTAATAGACAGGGACGAGGAGATGTCTTGGAGGGTGAGCAAGCTAAAGAAGTTTTAGAACTTTTAAAAAATGATGCAGAGAGAACCTATGCAAACTATGAAAAAATGTTAAATGAAAGATACGATGGATCAAAGATTGATGAAAATAAAAAAGGTTTAGCAAGAGAACTAGCCAGAATGAATTTAACCTTAAATACATACACACAGTGGTATTGGAAAACAGATTTATTAAATTTAATGAATTTTTTAAGACTTAGAGCAGATAGTCATGCCCAATTTGAAATAAGAGTTTATGCAGATATTATGCTAGATACTTTAAAAAAATGGGTTCCAATTACTTTTGATGCTTTTATGGATTATAGAGTTGGTGGAACAGAAGTCTCTGCAAAAGGTAAAATGATAATACAAAAACTTATCAAAGGTGAAAAAGTCGATATTGATCATTCAGGACTATCAAAAAGAGAGTGGAATGAATTAATGGTTGCTTTAGATTTAAAAGATAAATTAATTTAATTTGTAATAATCAAAAAGGATATTCTTTAATTCTGGATATATTATTTTTGAAATTTCAACAGATCCTTTTTTATTAGTATGCACAGTATCAATAAAAGAATTATTTAAGGGAGATTTTACCAGTTCATCTAATTTTATAACTTCTAAATTATTTTCTTTTGAAAATTTTTTTAGCTCTTCATTTAAAAAAAATAATATTCTTTGACCATTAATATCATATTTTATTTGGGTTATAAAAATTGGTTTGATATTGAAGATATAAAGTTGTTCAAGCAATTTATCTAAATTCATATTAAAATTATTAATTACTTCTTTTTCTTCAGCACTAATATTTTTGTAATTTGATTTTGCATATTCATATGAAATATATTCACTACCTCTCAATTTTTTAATTAATTCTTCATCATCTGTAAAATATTTATCTCTTTGAGAGAAAAAAAAGTTATCCTTTATATATTTTAGTTTTTCATAAAAAAAACTTTTTTGTGTTATATTCCAGTATATTTTTTCAAATAAATTAAGATTATATTTAAAATCATGCCAACGATCTGGTTTTATTCCTCTATCGTTAATCCCTAAATAATAAATAATTATATCTGGTTTAAAATTGGGTATGTTTGAAAACCAAGATCTAAATTCTTGAATATGTCCTTTTAGAGATTTTCCAGATAGGCTAGCATTATAAATTTTTAGGTTTGAGCCATCTTGATTTAAATAAGAATTTAAATTCCCAACGATTGTGTCATCATAATTCTTGTACATTTCATCACCTGTGCTTCCACCATTAAATATAATCTTAATTTTTGAAGCATCATATTTTTCATAGATATTATTATTTTCTCTGAAACCATAAAAATCTCTCAGGTAAGTTGTTTTTTCATTATTATGATTAAATATTATTTTTTGAATTCTTTTTCCTCTGAGTTGAGGTCCAAAATTATATTCTTTAAACCAATAACCAAAAATAAGATCACTACCAATTATTAAGGTAAGGTATACACAAACATTAATTAAAACTACTTTTGTATATTTAAACATCATTAAAAATTATAGTATTTACTTATTAATTTAAATTAATCATTTGTCAAAATTATTTGTTTTGAATTATCAGTTTAATTTAATAAAAGAGTTTATTAGTTTTAATAAAATTTATTAAATGGTCGAAATTAAATTACCTTCAAATCGTAACTTTGGAATTGTTTTTTTTATAGTTTTTTTTGTTATCGGTTTATGGCCAGTTTTAAATGAAGAAAATTTGAGAACATGGTCAATTTTAATTTCATTAATCTTTCTATTTTTAGGAATCATAAATTCAAGAGTATTAACCCCATTAAATATAATTTGGATGAAGTTTGGCATCATTTTAGGAAGTATCATTTCCCCAATAGTTATGGGTTTCGTATTTTTTGGAGTTATCACTCCAATAGGACTTTTAATGAGAATATTTAAAAAAGACCTATTAAATCTTAAATTAAATACGAAAAAATCGTATTGGATTGAAAAAGATAAAATTAAAAGTAGTATGAAAAATCAATTCTAACTATGGATTTTATTTTAGAAATTATAAATTTTATAATGGTAAGAAAAAAATATTGGTTAGTCCCTATTATATTATTTTTATTAATGTTTGGTGGTATAATAATAATCACTCAAGGTTCTGCAGTAGCTCCATTCATTTACACAATTTTTTAATTAAGTAATGGAATTTATAAGAGAATTTGTTGAATTTCTAAAAATAAGAAAAAAGTATTGGCTATATCCTATACTAATAGTTCTTTTAGTTTTTGGAGCATTAATTATTTTATCTCAAGGATCCGCTGTAGCACCTTTCATATATGCAATTTTTTAGTTTAAATGACAGAATACATTAAAAAACCATTTAACGAGCAGAATGGTATTTTTTCTTTTTCAATTACAGATTTAGAAACCAAAAAAGTTACAGAATTTTATAAAGTAACACCTTTCCCTAATTATAAAGATGATGACAACAAACAAACTATATTAGAGAAAGGGAATAAAAATATTTTAGCTCATAAATTTAAAAACTTTATTGGATATAAAAAAAAAGTTTTAGAAGTCGGATGTGGAACAGGACAGTTATCAATATATTTTTCATTAGGAACAAATAATAAGATTGTAGGTTTAGACCCGACAATCGAGTCTTTAAAACTTGCACAAAATTTTGCAACAAAAAATGAGATTAATAATATTGAATTAGTTAATGCAGATATTTTTGATGATGTTTTAGTTGATAATTATTTTGATTTTGTTTGGTGTAATGGAGTGTTACATCATACCAAAAACCCCTATAAAGCTTTTGAAATTTTATCGAAATCCTTAAAGAATGAAGGTTATATTTTAATTGGACTTTATAATAAAATTGGAAGATTGAGAACAATATTTAGAAAATATTTAAGTAAAATATTTGGGATTAAATTTTTAGAAATATTTGATCCAACTCTTAAAAATTTAAAAATAAATAATGAAGAAAGAAAATCATGGATTAAAGATCAATATTTTCACCCAATTGAAAGTCTTCACACATTAGACGAAGTTCTAAAATGGTTTGACAAGAATGATATCAAATATATAAATTCAATACCTTCATGCGATTTTGAATTGACACAAAATTATGACAATTTATTTAAGGAAAATTCAAAGGGTAGTTTTATTCTCGATTAATAAATCAAATTTTCATGATTTTCAATAGACTTGGATCTGATGGAGGTTTATTTATTGTAATTGGAAAGAAAAATAATAAAAAAGGGCCGGAATAAAAAAAAATTTGGATGAAATCAATTTTAGGTATTTCTGCTTTTTATCATGATAGTGCAGCGTCAATTATAATTGACGGAAAAATAATTGCAGCTGCTCAAGAGGAAAGGTTTACTAGAATTAAACATGATAAAAACTATCCTTATAATGCTGTAGAATTTGTTTTAAAATTTGCAAACTTAACTTTGAGTGATGTTGATTATATAGTTTTTTTTGAAAAACCATTTCTTAAATTTGAGAGATTATTAGAAACTTATGTGGCATTTGCCCCCAAAGGTTTTAAATCATTTTGTAAAGCGATGCCAATCTGGTTAAGTGAAAAACTTTTTCAAAAAACATATTTATTTAAAAAACTAAAGGGACATGACAAAAATTTTAACGATAAGAAAAAAATCATGTTTTCTGATCATCACTTAAGTCATGCTGCAAGTGCTTTTTATCCATCACCATTCAATGAGGCAATAGTTTTGACAGCAGATGGTGTAGGTGAGTGGGCCACAACAACTGTTGCATTAGCCAAAAATAATAAAATAGAAGTAATTAAGGAAATACACTTTCCACATTCATTAGGGTTATTATACTCAGCATTTACTTATTACACTGGTTTTAGAGTTAATAGTGGTGAATATAAATTGATGGGCTTAGCACCTTATGGAAACCCAATCTACAGAGATAAAATTCTCAATAATTTAATCAATGTTAAAGATGATGGCACCTTTAGACTCGATCAAGATTATTTTAATTATTCCACTGGATTGACTATGACTAATAAAAAATTTGATGATTTATTTGGTCAACCATCAAGAAAACCAAATGATGAGAAATTAACTCAATTTCATATGGATATAGCAGCTTCAATTCAGTCGGTGACAGAGGAAATTATGATTAAGCTATCAACTTCAATTCAAAATGAATATGGTATCAAAAATTTATGTCTTGCAGGTGGTGTAGCTTTAAATTGTGTGGCTAATGGAAAACTTATTGAAAAAAAAATTTTTGATAACATTTGGATACAGCCAGCAGCCGGAGATGCGGGTGGTTCATTAGGAGCTGCTTTAGCGTTATGGCATAACGAACTTGATAATCCCAGAATAGTAAATCCTGAAGATGATATGCAAGGATCATACCTAGGTCCAGAATTTAGTAATAATGAAATTGAGGAAAGCTTAAAAGAAATAGGAGCAGTTTATGAGTTCAAAAATGAAGATGAATTAATTCTAAAAACTGCAGAAGATTTATCTAAAGGCATGGCAGTGGGCTGGTTTCAAGGAAGAATGGAATTTGGGCCAAGAGCATTAGGTGCTAGATCAATACTTGGAGATCCAAGATCATCTTCAATGCAAAAAAATTTAAATTTAAAAGTTAAATATAGAGAAAGTTTTAGACCATTTGCGCCATCTGTTTTAAGAGACGACTTAAGTGATTGGTTTAATTTAAATATAGATAGTCCATATATGCTTTTAGTTTCAAATATAAATTCTAAGAAATGTTTACAAATGAATGAAGATCAACAAAAATTATTTGGTATAGAAAAATTAAATGTAAAAAGGTCTGAAATACCTGCAGTAACTCATGTTGATTATTCGGCAAGAATTCAAACGGTCCATGAAAATACAAATAATAAATATTTTAATCTCTTAAAAAAATTTAAAGAAATTACTGGTTGCCCTGTATTGGTAAATACTTCATTCAATGTTAGAGGTGAACCAATAGTTAATACCCCTAAAGATGCATTTAACTGTTTTATGGGAACAGAATTAGACACTTTGGTAATAGGAAATTTTTTTTTGAAAAAGAAAGATCAAGATCAATCACTTAAAAAAGATTATAAAAAATCATTTAAACCTGATTGATATAATTAAAAAAATTATAAGTAAATTTCTTTAATTTTTTTGGCAAGATTAATATAAATTTTTGAAATTTCATGGCTTGGATTTGCCTCTACTAATGGTTTTCCCTCATCACCAAATTTACCAATATCAGGATCTATTGGTATTTCACCTAGAAATTCTTTTTTAAACTCCTCTGCTGTTTTCTTTACCCCACCTTCACCAAAAATATTATATTTTTTTCCATCGTCTCCTAAAAAAAAACTCATATTATCAACTAAACCTAAAATTTTTACTCCAAGCTTTTCGAACATTTTTATTCCTCTTTTAACATCAAGTAGAGCTACCTCCTGAGGTGTTGAAATAATTATAGCACCATCCATTTTAATCTCTTGTGAAAATGTAAGCTGTGTATCACCAGTTCCTGGCGGCATATCTATAATTATAAAATCTAAGTTTTGCCAATTCACTTTTTGAGTAAAAGTCTTTATTGCACTTGTAACCATAGGACCACGCCATATCATTGGAGTTTGTTGGTCAGTTAAAAATCCAATGGACATACACTGTATGTCATATTTGAGTATAGGCTCAAGTTTTTGTCCGTCGCTCTTTGGTTTCTCTGTAATTCCAAACATTTTTGGAACTGATGGTCCATAAATATCTGCGTCTAGTAGTCCAATTTTTAGACCTATTTTTTTTAAAGCAAGGGCAAGATTTGTAGCAAATGAAGATTTTCCAACACCTCCTTTTGCACTAGAAATTGCTATAGTGAATTTTGTGCCAAGAATAGGGTTCTTGGAAAATTTTTTTGACTCCAATTTTCTTTTCATTGCGTCACTTAGTTCTGGCTTTTTTTCAGACATATTTTTATCATTACTTGTTTTTTGCAATAAAGACACTATATAGTTTTGCATATGTCGGACGATTTTAGAAAAAGCGGTGGAAGTCCTTGGGGCACCCCTCCTGGAGGCGGAAATGGATCAGGTCAAAGACCAACCCCCCCAGATATTGATAAAATTATAAAAGATATTCAAGAAAAAATTAAAAAATTTCTACCAGGTGGAGGATCCTCTGGAGGTAAACAATTAACTTTAGTTTTAATTGTGTTGGGCTTCGTATGGTTAGCTAGTGGTCTTTATAGGGTTTTACCAGACGAACAGGGGGTTGTTTTAAGATTTGGAAAATTTGTAAAAACAACTCAACCAGGATTAAATTATCATATACCTTTTCCAGTCGAGTCAGTTCTCACTCCTAAAGTAACTAAAGTTAATAGAATCGATATAGGATTTAGATCAGAGAGAGATAGTGGTTTTTCCTCTCAAGGTGGTGTAGCTGATGTCCCTCAAGAAAGTTTAATGCTTACTGGAGATGAGAACATTGTGAATATTGATTTCTCAGTATTCTGGGTCATTAAAGATGCAGGTAATTTTTTATTTAAAATTCAAGACCCCGAGGGTACGGTTAAAGCAGCAGCCGAAACTGCAATGAGAGAGGTAATTGCCAGATCAAACATACAACCTATCTTAACTGAGGGTAGATCAGTTATAGAGAATGATACACAAGAAATTATTCAAAAAATTTTAGATGAATACACAAGCGGTATACAGATTACACAAGTTCAAACTCAAAAAGCAGATCCACCAGACCAGGTAATTGATGCATTTAGAGATGTACAAGCTGCAAGAGCTGACATGGAAAGATCTAAAAATGAGGCCGAGGCTTATGCCAATGACGTGATACCTAGGGCTCGGGGTGAAGCAGCAAAAATATTACAAGCAGCTGAGGCATATAAAAAAGAAGTAGTTGCAAAAGCAGAAGGTGAAGCAAGTAGGTTTGTATCTATCTATACTGAGTACGCTAAAGCAAAACAAGTTACTCAAGAAAGAATGTATTTAGAAACAATGGAAAAAGTTTTGTTGGATATTGAAAAAGTTATTATAGAAAAAAATTCAGGATCTGGAGTAGTTCCGTATCTTCCATTGCCTGAGTTAAATAAAAAAAAGGTAACAAATTAAAATGAAAACTGGAAAAATAATAGCTGGAGTTTTAGTTGCAATTGCAGCAACAGCCTTTTTTTCAATCTTTATTGTAAAAGAAGTAAATCAAGCAATTGTTCTTCAATTTGGTGATCCTAAAAGAATAATTATAAAACCAGGGTTGAATTTTAAAATCCCATTTATACAAAATGTAGTTTTTTTGGATAAAAGAATTTTAAATTTAGATACTCCCCCGGAAGAAGTTATTGCCTCAGATCAAAAAAGATTGATTGTAGATGCTTTTGCAAGATTTCAGATAGTAGATCCTTTAAAATTTTATATATCTGTTGGAAACGAGAGAGTTGCAAGATCTAGATTAGCAACAATCATAAATTCTAGAATAAGAAATGTTTTAGGTCAGCAAGAACTTCAAACACTTTTATCAGAAGATAGAACAAAGCAAATGGCTTTGATTCAAGAGGGTGTGAATAATGAAGCTGAAAATTTTGGAATTAAAATTAATGATGTAAGAATTAAAAGAGCAGATCTTCCCCAAGCAAACAGTGATGCAATTTTTAGAAGAATGCAAACTGAAAGGGAAAGAGAAGCAAAAGAATTTAGAGCGAGAGGTGCTGAAATGGCAGTAACTATTACCTCTACCGCGGACAAGGAAGTCACCGTAATTTTGGCAGATGCTCAAAAAAAATCTGAAATTATGAAAGGTGAGGGAGATGGTTTAAGAAACAAAATCTTTGCTGATGCTTTTGGAAGAGATCCAGAATTTTTTGCATTTTACAGAGCAATGCAAGCTTATGAAAATGCTTTAATTGGAGGTGATACATCCATGATTTTATCTCCAGATAGTGAGTTCTTTAAATTTTTTGGTAATATAAAACCTAAATCAGAATAAATTTTAACTATGAGAGAATTGATCATTGCTTTTGGTCTTTTTCTTTTTTTTGAGGGAGTTTTATATGCCATATTTCCATCAAAAATGAAAAATATGCTCAAAAAATTAGATTTAGTCACTGATAGTCAATTAAGATCTGGTGGTATGATCTTTGCAATTTTAGGATTTGTTATAATTTATTATGTCAAAAAAAGTTCATTATGAGAATAATTAAAGTTTATTTTTTATCAATATTTTTTCTATTTTGTCATTCTGCACAATCTTTCTCTAAAAACGCGCCAGAGTCTTTTGCTGATTTGGCAGAAAAATTAATGCCATCAGTAGTGAACATTTCTACAACTCAAACAGTTGTTACAAATTCTAACCCGTTCCCTTTCCAGTTTCCTCCGGGTTCACCTTTCGAGGATATGTTTAGAGAGTTTGGTTCACCTCAAGAAAGAAAATCGGCCGCTTTAGGATCAGGTTTTATAATAGATAAAGAGGGAATAGTAGTGACGAACAATCACGTAATTAAAGACGCAGAAGACATCATTGTGAGAGTAAATGATAAAGAGTTCAAAGCAAATGTTGTAGGTGCTGATCCACTATCAGATATCGCAGTTTTGAAATTAGAAACGAATGAAAAATTTATTCCTGTCAAATTTGGAGACTCTGATAAAGCTCGTATTGGAGATTGGGTTATTGCTATTGGAAATCCATTTGGATTAGGGGGGACAGTTACGTCTGGAATAATCTCTGCAAGAAACAGATCTATTGGTTTGTCAAGATATGAAGATTACATTCAAACAGATGCTTCAATTAATTCAGGAAATTCAGGCGGCCCTTTGTTTGATATGAATGGAGATGTAATAGGTATCAATACTGCAATTTTAGGAAGGAATGGTTCTATTGGAATTGGTTTTTCAATACCCTCTAATAGCGCAAAAATTGTAATTGACCAATTATTAGAATTTGGTGAAACTAAAAGAGGGTGGCTTGGAGTTCGAATACAAGATGTGACAAAAGAAATTGCTGAGGTTGAAAATTTAAACGAACCAAGAGGAGCACTAGTAGCAAGTGTTGCTGAAAATAGCCCTTCTGACAAAGCTGGAGTGAAATCTGGTGATATAATTTTGGAATTCAACGGTGAAAAGATACAAGAGATGAAAGAACTTCCCATAATTGTTGCTCGAACTGAAGTAGGAAAAAAAGTTAAAGTAAAAATTTGGAGGAACAAAAAAGAAATTACAAAAGAAATTATATTAGGTCGTTTAGAAACATCCGAAGATTTTAAAGTTTCAGAAAAACCATCATTAACTGAAACAAAAATAGATGATTTAAAAATTATTGTAAGAAAATTAACAAAAGATGATATTAATATTAGAAAACTTCCTAATCAAACTAATGGGGTTATAATCACTAAAATTCAGAATGATAGTCCTCTAAAAAATTCAATAGAGGTAAATAGTATTATAGTTGAAGTGCAGAAGAAAAAAATCAGATCACCAAATGATCTTACTCAAATTGTAAAAGAAGTTTTAAAGACAAATCAAAACACAATATTATTTGTTGTTTATAATAGCCAGAATCAAAAAAGATATATTGGTATTAAAATAAAATAAATAATGGATTTAAAGTCCAAAATTGTTTTAATTTATGGCCCAACAGCTTGTGGAAAATCTGATTTTGCAATTAAACTTGCAAAAAAAATCAAAGGAGAAATTATAAATGCTGATAGTATGCAAGTATATAAGGAACTTAAAATTTTATCTGCAAGGCCACTACCAAAATACTATAATAATATTAAACACCATTTATATGGTTTCCAAAACGTAAGAAAAAATTTTTCCTCAGGAGATTGGTTAAAATTAGTTAATCAAAAAATTCTTGATGTAAAGAAAAGAAAAAAATTGCCTATACTTGTTGGAGGTACTGGATTATATTTTAAAGCTTTAACAGAAGGTTTGGTAAATATTCCGAATATTCCATCTCAGTTAAGATCAAAAATAAGATTATTACATAAAAAAATTGGGTCAAAAAAGTTTTTTTTAAAATTAATCAAATTAGATCCTCTATCAAAAAACAATGTAAAACCTTCAGACACCCATAGAGTTATTCGTGCATATGAGGTAAAAACGTTTACTAAAAAATCTATTTATGAATGGTTTAAAAGCACCCAGGCAGAGTATGAAAGTGATGATTTTTTCAAAATTTATATTGATTATCCAAGAGTTGAGCTAATTAAGAGAATTAGAGCTCGCACTGAGGATATGATTAAAAATGGAGCAATCTCTGAGGTTAGAAATTTTATTAAATTAAAAGTTCCAAGAGTTAAAACTGCATCTAAGGCAATAGGAATTAAAGAAATTAGAGAATATATTAATAAAAAAATGGAGATATCAGAGGTTATTGAAAAAATATCAATAAAGACAAGGCAATATGCTAAAAGACAATCCACTTGGGGCAGAGGAAATATGATGGATTGGAACAAAATAAAGTCAGAGGATTTAAATAAATTTTTAAAAAAAATTTAGATATCATGTAGTAATTCTTGACCAATCAGCACAACTTCAGCTAGATTGCATGAATGTCTAAATTATTTACAGGTGCAGAAATCGTGTTCAAATGTCTTGAGGATCAAGAGGTTGAATTTATTTTTGGTTATCCTGGTGGCGCAGTACTACCAATCTATGATGAGTTAAAAAATCATAATACGATTAAACACATCTTAGTAAGGCATGAACAAGGTGCGGGACATGCTGCAGAGGGATATGCAAGATCATCTGGAAAACCTGGAGTGGTTCTTGTAACTTCTGGACCAGGTGCAACTAACGTAGTTACTGCATTAACAGATGCTTATATGGACTCTGTCCCGCTTGTTTGCATATCAGGACAAGTGCCAACACATTTAATAGGAACTGATGCTTTTCAAGAGTGCGATACAACTGGAATCACAAGACCTTGCACAAAACATAATTGGTTAGTTAAAGATATTAAAGATTTGTCAAAAATTCTTCATGAAGCTTTTAGAGTTGCCACAACAGGTAGACCAGGACCAGTTTTAATTGATATCCCTAAAGATATCCAGTTCGCTAAAACAAGTTACCTAAAACCTAAAGCTAAAAAAAAGTTAAATGGAAAATCAATAAATTATTTTTCACAAAAAGATATTAATGCATTGGTTGACCTAATGAATAAATCAAAAAAACCTGTTATTTATTCTGGAGGTGGAGTTATAAACTCAGGACCAGAGGCGAGTAATGTTTTACGAGAACTAGTTGAACTTACAGGTTTTCCAATAACTTCAACACTACAAGGTTTAGGAGCATACCCAGGAGATGATAATCAATTTTTAGGCATGCTTGGAATGCATGGAACTTATGAAGCTAACAATGCAATGCATGATTGTGATCTATTAATTAATATAGGAGCTAGATTCGACGATAGAATAACTGGAAAAATTGATGAGTTTTCACCAAAATCAAAAAAAGTTCATATTGACATTGATCCTTCATCAATAAATAAAATAATCAAAGTTGATTTAGCATTAGTTGGTGATGTTAAAGAAGTTCTTAAGGGTATAAACAAAACTTTAAAAAAGAAAAATTTAGATTTGAAAAAATCAAATAAACAAAAAATTGCTAAGTGGTGGGAACAAATTCAAAAATGGCGTACTAAAAATTCTCTTAATTTTAAAAATAGTGATGAAACAATAAAACCACAACATGCAGTTCAAAGATTATATGAACTTACAAAACATAAGGATACTTATATTACTACCGAGGTTGGTCAACATCAAATGTGGGCAGCTCAACATTATAAATTTAACAAACCTAATCGTTGGATGACTTCAGGTGGATTAGGAACTATGGGATATGGATTGCCAGCCGCTGTTGGAGTTCAAATAGCACATCCAAAAAAATTAGTTATTGATATTGCAGGTGAGGCTTCAGTTCTAATGACTATGCAAGAGATGTCTACTGCTGTTCAATACAATCTACCCATCAAAATTTTTATCTTAAATAATCAATACATGGGAATGGTAAGACAGTGGCAAGAATTGTTGCATGAAAAAAATTATTCTGAGAGTTACTCAGAGGCATTGCCTGATTTTATAAAAATGGCAGAAGCTTATGGCTGTAAAGGTATTAAGGCAGAAAAACCAGAGGAGCTAGATGAAAAAATTCAAGAAATGCTGGATTTTGATGGGCCTGTTATTTTTGACTGTCGAGTTGATCCAAATGAAAATTGTTTCCCGATGATACCTTCTGGAAAACCTCATAACCAAATGATATTGGGACCAAGTGAAAAAGAGGAAAATAAGATTACTGGTAAGGGCAAAGCATTAGTTTAATTATGGCAAATCCAAAGTCTGCATATAGTGTCTCCTCAAAAAAAGAAAAATCAGATACACACATAATTGTTGTTTGGGTAGATAATGAGTCTGGTGTTTTAGCTAGAGTTGTAGGATTATTTTCTGGTCGAGGTTACAATATCGAGTCTCTTGCTGTTGCAGAAGTTGATGCAAAGAGGAATATATCTAGGATTACCATTGTCACTACAGGGACACCACAAGTAATAGACCAGATTAAATTACAGTTAAAGAAATTGGTCCCAGTTCATAAAGTGGCAGATTTTAAAAGAAATGATAAAGGTGTAATATTTAAAGAAATGGCTTTATTTAAAATTGTAGGCAATTCAAGAAAAATTAAAAATGCTATTAACGCTTGTAAAAAGTATGATGCTGTAATATTGGATAAAACAGATAAATCAAATGTAATTCAAATTACTGCATTAAGAAGAGAGATAGACAAAATGGCTAAAAATTTAAAAAAATTCGGTTTAGTAAGCATATCCAGAACAGGAGCTGTCGCTATGACCAGAGGAGATAAAATTTTTAGTTAAATATTAAGGAGTAAGTTATGAAAATGTTTTATGAAAAAGATACAGATGTAAATTTAATAAAAGATAAAAAAATAGCTATATTTGGATACGGTAGCCAGGGACATGCTCATGCTTTAAATCTTAAAGATAGTGGTGTTAAAGAAGTTGTTGTTGCTTTAAGAGAAGGTTCATCAAGTACTCAGAAAGCAGAGTCTAAAGGTTTAAAAGTAATGAATTTATCAGATGCTGCAGAATGGGCAGATGTCGTTATGATTTTAACGCCTGACGAATTACAAGCTACGATTTATAAAAATCATATTGAACAAAGAGTAAAACAAGGATCATCTATAGCTTTTGCACATGGTTTAAATATTCATTATGACTTAATTAAAGCTAGAAAAGATTTAGATGTATTTATGGTTGCTCCAAAAGGGCCAGGCCATTTAGTTAGAAGTGAATTTGAAAAGGGTGGTGGTGTCCCTTGCTTATTTGCTGTACATCAAAACGGTTCTGGTAAAGCAAGAGATTTAGCAATGTCTTATGCTTCTGCAGTCGGTGGAGGGAGGTCTGGGATAATAGAAACTACGTTTAAAGATGAAGTTGAGACGGATCTATTTGGAGAACAAACAGTTTTATGTGGTGGTTTAGTGGAGTTAATTAAAAATGGTTATGAGACTTTAGTTGAAGCTGGCTATGAACCAGAAATGGCTTATTTTGAAACTGTTCATGAAGTTAAACTAATTGTCGATTTGATTTATGAGGGAGGAATAGCAAATATGAATTATTCCATATCTAATACTGCAGAATATGGTGAATATAAATCTGGCCCTCGAATTATAAATAAAGAAGATACAAAAAAAAGAATGAAAGAGGTTTTAGCTGATATCCAATCTGGAAAATTTACCAAGGAATGGATAGATGAGTGTAAAAATGGTCAAAAAAACTTCCTTGCTACACGAGCTAAACTAGCCGAACATCCAGTGGAAAAGGTTGGAGCTAATTTAAGAGCTATGATGCCATGGATAGCTAAAAAAAAATTAGTTGATAGTGACAAGAAGTAAAATTTAGTTCCAATTTGGGACAAAATCTCTCTTTTATTTTGCAATCTAAACGAGAGGTTGTATATTTCACTTATAAAATTTTTACAATGGCTGATAAAGATAAAGTATTCATTTTTGATACAACGATGAGAGATGGTGAGCAATCACCAGGCGCATCTATGAGCGTTGAAGAAAAAATTCAAATCTCACGTGTTTTTGATGAGATGGGTATTGATATAATTGAAGCTGGATTTCCGATTTCATCGCCTGGAGATTTTGAGGCAGTTAGTGCAATCAGCAAAAGTATTAAAAATTCAATTCCTTGTGGTTTAGCTAGAGCCACTAAAAAAGATATAGATGCATGTCATGAGTCACTAAAGTTTGCAAAAAGATTTCGAATACATACTTTTATTTCAACAAGCCCTGTTCACATGAAACACAAATTAAATATGACAAACGAACAAGTTTTGGGTGCAATCAAAGAGAGTGTTACTTATGCTAGAAAATTTACTGACGATGTTGAGTGGTCTTGCGAAGATGGAACAAGAACGGATTTAGATTTTATGTATAAAACAATTGAACTTGCAATTAAATGTGGCGCCAAAACAATAAATATACCTGACACTGTGGGTTATTCAATTCCAGAGGAATTTGCAAAAACTATTAAACTTATAAAAAATAATGTGCCAAACATTGATAAAGCAATAATATCAGCTCATTGTCACAATGATTTAGGACTAGCTGTAGCTAATGCGTTATCTGGATTGTCAGCAGGAGTAAGACAAATCGAGTGCACTATTAATGGTATTGGGGAAAGGGCAGGAAACGCTGCTTTGGAAGAAATAGTTATGGCAATTAAAACTAGAGACGATTTATTACCTTACGAAACTGGAATTAAAACAGAATTAATTAGTAAAGCTTCTAAAATTGTTTCTAATGCAACAGGTTTTCCTGTTCAGTTTAATAAAGCAATAGTCGGAAAAAATGCTTTTGCACATGAGTCAGGCATTCACCAAGATGGTATGTTAAAAAATAGAGAAACTTATGAAATAATGACTCCTGAGAGTGTGGGTGTAAAGAAAACTTCTTTAGTTATGGGAAAACACTCAGGAAGACATGCATTCAAAGATAAATTGAATGATTTAGGATACACAGATGTAACAGATGATGTTGTTCAAGCAGCATTTGGTAAGTTTAAGATTTTAGCAGATAAGAAAAAGCATATTTATGACGAAGATATAGTCGCACTTGTTGATGATAGTTTAATTATAGATAATAAAATTAATGCAATTAACCTTAAATCTTTAAAAGTTTTTGCTGGAACAGGTGAACCCCAAAGAGCAGAGATGACTTTAGATGTTTTTGGAGATATTAAAAAAACAACACAAACAGGTGATGGTCCTGTAGATGCGATATTTAAATGTATAAAAGATTTATATCCACATAATGTTAAATTATCACTTTATCAAGTTCATGCGGTTACAGAAGGAACTGATGCGCAAGCGACAGTAAGTGTTAAGATTGAAGAAAACGACAGAACAACTGTTGGTCAATCAGCAGATACAGATACTCTCGTTGCGTCTGCTAATGCTTATTTAAACGCTTTAAATAAAATGTTAATCAAGAGAGAGAAAAAATCTTTATATAAAAATATTGAACACCAAAAAATTAAAGGGGGAGTATAATGGGATTATTTAGCAAAGTTAAAGGTATGTGGAGTCAAGATATGGCAATTGATCTTGGTACAGCCAATACTTTAGTTGTTGTAAAAGGACAGGGGGTTGTACTTAATGAGCCATCAGTCGTTGCAATAGTTGATCAAGCAGGAAAAAAACAAGTTTTAGCAGTAGGTGATGAGGCAAAGACTATGCTAGGTAGAACTCCTGGTAATATTAGTGCTATTAGACCATTAAGAGATGGTGTTATTGCAGACTTTATTGTTACTGAGGAAATGATTAAACATTTTATTAAAAAGGTTCATAAAGGAAGATCGTTTGCAAATCCAAGAATTTTAATATGTGTTCCAACTGGATCTACTCCAGTTGAAAGAAAAGCAATCCAAGATAGTGCCCTTGCTGCTGGAGCAAGAAGAGTCCAATTAATTGAGGAACCTATTGCAGCAGCAATAGGAGCAAACCTTCCTATTTCAGAAGCAACAGGTTCTATGGTAGTTGATATTGGAGGAGGAACAAGTGAAATAGCTGTTATGTCGCTAGGTGGTTTAGTTTATTCAAAATCCTTGAGAGTTGCAGGTGACGCAATGGATGGTGCATTAGTTAATTACATGAGAAAAGAATACAATTTAATGATTGGAGATAGTACTGCAGAAAAGATCAAAAAAGAAATTGGTACAGCTATTCCGTCAAATGATAATACTTATCCTGTCAAAGGAAGAGACTTAAGATCAGGTACGCCAAAAGAAGTAAACATCACTGAAGAAGATACTGCAGAAGCTCTTAATGACATTTTAAAAGAAATGGTTGATGGAATAAAAGATGCTTTAGAAGCAACTCCACCCGAATTGTCTGCTGACTTAGTTGATATGGGCTTAACATTAACCGGTGGCGGAGCTTTATTAAAAAATATTGATAAAAGATTTTCAAAGGAAACTGGTTTACCAGTCCATATAGCAGAAGATCCTTTATCATGTGTAGCTATTGGAACTGGAAAAGCTTTAGATCAAGAACAAACATTCTCTACTATGCTGACTGAGTATTAAGGATAATGGCCTCAAGTAGAGACGATTTTATTATAGCAATCCGATCTGCTTTTTTAAAAAAAAGTACTAAACAAAAATTTTCTTTATTAACTCTTGTTTCTATTTCAATATTTATAATAATACTATCGAGTCTTGACTTTAAAGCAGTCAAATATCTTAAAATCGGAATTAATGAAATTGTTTATAGATCAACATTTTTTGTCTCTGTGCCTGAAAATTTTATTAAAAATTCCTATATTAGAATTAATCAATATTCAAATTTTTATAAAGATTATGATAATAAAGTAAATGAATTAGAAAAATTTAAAGCAGAAAATATTTCAAGTGAAATAATAAAAAGTGAAAATAAAGAATTAAAAGAATTAATCGAAGACTTCACCCTTACACAGAATAAGATCTTGGCAAAAGTTATTGTTGATCATAAAAGCCCTTTTCTTAAAACAATAATAATTAATAAAGGATCAGCTGATAATATAAAAATAGGAACAAATGTTTATGATAAGAGTTATTTGGTTGGAAGAGTAATAGAAGTTAATTATAAATCATCTAGAGTTCTATTATTATCAGATCTAAACTCCAATGTCCCGATTTCAATAATTCCAGGCAACATTCAAGCTATTATTATAGGAAATGGTGATAACTCAGGTAAAATAAAATACATAAAGGATAACCTATACGAAACTATTGAAAATCAAAGTATCGCATACACTTCTGGGACAGGTTCAATTTTTAAAAGTGGAATACCTGTGGGAAAAATTAAAATTTTAAATCAAGATGTTTATATAAATTTTTATAGTGATTTTACGCAACTAAAATATGTTTTTGCTGAAGTAGAGCCTGAAATTAAGAAAAGTTCATTTGAAGATCCAGAAACTGTGATTACTGATCAAAGTGAAGAGGTATCAATCAATAATACAGAAAAAATTAAGATTAATCTTTTAAATGAAAAAATCGAAATTTTAAAAGACAGTAATTCAAAGTTAATTGAGGAAAATAAAACCTTAAATTCGAAAACTAATAAATTAAATCAACAAATTTCAGATTTAGAAAATCAAGTTAGAACTCAGGCTAAAAAAATAGATCAAAATGATATAGATCAAAAGGAATTAGAATTCTTAAAATTAAACTTAATTTATAGTTCTAAATGTCAAAAAACAGTTTTTAAAAAAGGTTTTAAGGTTGGAACCCAAGAATATAAAGATTGTATATATCGAAAAGGAAAACAATTGAATGATTAAATTTAAAAAAAATAATTATCTTTATAAAATATACACTTGGTTACCAATAATAATTTTGTATTTATCTGTGTTAAATGAATTTGATTTAAATTATTTGAATATAGAATACTTTTCTTTCAATTTTCCTTTAATATTAATTTTTTATTTTTCTTTAAAAGCTTATATAAATTTTGATTATTTATTAGTTTTTTTTGCTGGCTTAATAAATGATACTGTAATCGGATTACCACTAGGACTTAGTTCATTATCTTACATGATAGTTTGCATATTTGCCTCTTATTTAAGAAATATAACTATAAGACCTAATCTGATTAAAGATTGGTTTTATTTTCTATTTGTGATTAGTTTGATTAACTCAATTAATTACTCTGTATTATTTATATTTTTTACATATGATTTGGACATTATGTTTTATATAGTAAACAATCTTTTTACATTTTTATTATATATTCCATTAACTTTTATTTTTAAAAATTACTATAAGGCTGTTGATGATTAATCAAAGTGATAATGTGGTTAAACTAAATTCTATTAATAGAAGAATGTTTATAATAGGAGCTGCAAAAATAATAATTTTGGGTGGTATAGTTAGTCGCCTATTTTTTTTGCAAGTCAAAGAAAATAAGAAATATTTAACTCTTTCAGATAAGAATAGAATTAGAGAATGGAAACTACCTCCTATTAGAGGTGATTTTCAAGATTACTTTGGAAATACAATTGCTGGAAATTTTGAAGCATATCAGCTTCATATAGTCCCAGAAGAAGTTGAAGATTTTAGGTATACTATAAATCGAGTAAAGAATATTTTAGAATTATCTGATAAACAATTTCAAAAAATTTTAAAAAAAAAAAAAGAGAAAAAACCATGGGAAACTCTAATCGTTGCTGATAATTTAAGCTGGGAAAATTTTTCAAAAATAAATAATCACTTGTATGATTTAAATGGTGTTAAACCTATTATATCCATTTCAAGAAACTACCCTTTTAAAGAAAATTATACACATGTCTTGGGTTATGTAAGCCAGGCTAATGAAAATGATATTTTAAGTAATAAAGTTATAAAAGACAAATTTGTTCAAGGATTAAAGGTTGGCAAATCTGGTCTTGAAAAATCGTTTGAAACAAGTTTGATTGGAGATAATTCAATTGAGAGATATGAGGTTAATGCTTATGGAAGAAGAATAAATCAGCTGGCTTTTCAAACTGGTGAAAAAGGCAAAACTATTAAGTTAACCATCGATACAGAAATTCAAAAATTAGCGAATGAATTATTAATTGATAAAGCAGGTTCTATTTGTGTGATGGATATTTTTACTGGTCAAATTATTGCTATGCACTCATCACCTTCTTTTGATCCTAATTCATTTGTTTTCGGAATAAGTCAAGATGAATGGCAACTTATTCGTAATGATCCTATGAAACCCTTAGTGAATAAAACCCTTCAAGGTAATTATTCACCTGGATCTACAATTAAACCTATTGTTGCTTTATCAGCTTTAGAGAATGGTATTATTAACACTAATTTTACAGTCAATTGTAGAGGACATGAGAATCCATTAGAATTGTATGGTCAAACTTATCATTGTTGGAAAAAAGAAGGGCACGGATTTATGAATTTAAGAAATGCTATGAAACAATCCTGTGATACATATTTTTATGAAGTAGCTCGAAAACTTGGTGTAGATAAGCTGAGTGAAACAGCAAAAAAATTTGGATTAGGTAAAGAAGTTTTTGGTAATTTATTTAGCATAGAGAAAAAAGGTTTAATTCCAAATACACAATGGAAGAAAAATGCTTTAGGACAAAGTTGGTTGTTGGGAGAAACTATAATCACTGGGATTGGTCAAGGCTATATTCAAACAACTCCAATTCAATTATGTTTAATGACAGCTCAAATTGGTAATGGTGGTTTTAAAATTTATCCTAAACTAGTAATTGATAATGAGAACAAAGACGAACCTGTAGATAAATATATACCTTTATATAAGAATTCAAAAAATATTAAGATTATCCAAGATGCAATGTATGCTTCAACAAATGAACCAAGAGGGACGTCATATCGTTCAAGAATAGATGATCTTAAATATCAATTTGCAGGTAAGACAGGAACTGCTCAGGTAAAAAAAATTACAGAGCTAGATCGTGAGTTAGATTTAAAGACTTTTGAAATACCCTATGAGGAAAGAGATCATGCTTTATATGTTGCTTTTGGTCCGTATAAAAACCCAAAATATGCTTTAAGCATACTAGTTGAACATGGAGGAAATGGAAGTACCACCGCAGCCCCAATGGCTCAAAAGCTTTTTAAATTAATTATTGATAGAGACACGTTAAGAAAATTTAATGAAAAAAATTTTTTAGAGATTTAAATGTATCAACACACAAGACTTAATAGCAATAGATTTAGTTTTTTTCAAAAATTTAAAAATTTAGATTATTTGCTTTTATTTTGTATTTTGCTATTGGGTTTCATAAGTCTAACAACTATGTATTCAACAGATGGTGGGCAAATTTTATTTCATACAAAAAGCCATTTTGTCAAATTAGTAGCTTTTACTGTAATGATGTTAATTATTTCACTGATAAATATAAGATTTTGGTTTTTAGTAGGTTACCTTTTTTACTTATCCATTATCGCACTTTTATTATGGACATATTTTTTCGGGATCAAATCATCCGGGTCTCAAAGATGGATGGACTTATATTTTATAAATCTTCAACCCTCAGAATTAATGAAGATATGCATCATAATATGTTTAGCTAAATATTTTCATAGAATGAAAATTGAAAATGTTAATTCAATTTATACAATCCTTACATCATTAATAATTATTTTATTACCTATGGGATTGGTAATTGTTCAACCTGATTTAGGCACTGCGCTATTAATTGCTATCAGTGGATTAGCAGTGCTTTGGTTTGCTGGAATAAATCATAAATATTTTATATATACAATTTTAGGATTTTTGATTTCGTTACCTTTTATAATTTCATTTTTAAAGCCTTATCAAAAACTTAGAGTTTTAACTTTCTTAAATCCAGATAGAGATCCATTGGGTGCTGGTTATCAAATTATACAATCTAAGATTGCTGTTGGATCAGGAGGTATATTTGGTAAAGGTTTTTTAAAAGGCACTCAGAGTTATTTAGAATTTTTACCAGAGAAACACACTGATTTCATTTTCACACTTTTTTCAGAGGAATTTGGTTTCATAGGATCTACTTTTCTTCTGATTATCTATGCTATTATAATTTACCGGATAGTTTCTATTGGCGCAGGATCAAGAAGTTATTTTGCAAAGTTATTTTGTTATAGCTTTGCAGCTGCAATATTTGTCTATATTACAATCAACATGAGCATGGTTTTAGGCTTGTTGCCAATAGTTGGTTCACCATTGCCTATAATGTCTTATGGTGGATCATCAATGCTTGCAACCATGCTTGGGTTCGGAGTTGTATTAAGTGCCAAAGTTCATAATCAACAATCTATTGCCTAAGTATAATTTGTCGCCTAACCTATTTTAGAGATAAATTGTATATTTTTTTATGAGTAAAAAATTACACATTGGTATTGTTGGTGCGGGTATTCAAGGAATTTCTAATGCACTTTTTCTTCAAAAAAAAGGTTTTAAAGTAAGCATTTTTGACAGAGATAACCCAGGAAGTCCGGCAGCATCCTACGGTAATGCAGGTCATTTTTCTCCATATGCTTCATTATCATTGAATAGAACAGATATTCTTGCAGATGTGCCAGCTATGTTATTAAGTTCTACTGGACCTTTAGCTTTAAAATGGAATTACGTTCCAAAAATGTTACCATGGTTTTTAAAATTTATTTTTAATACATCTAAAAATAATATGATGCACACAGCCAGAAATATGCATCAAATTTTAGATTTGGCACTCCCTGCATATGATGAACTTTTTGATGAAATAAATTTGGAAGGTTTAGTTGAAAATAAAGGAATTCTTTATATTTGGAATGATAAAGATTTAAAAAGTAGAGAATTAGAAATAAAAGTTAGAGATGAACTTGGTGTAAAACAACAACTAGTGAACAAGTCTGAGATACATGATTTAGAACCTCATATTAAACCTTTTTATCATGCAGGAGTTTATTATCCATATGCAAGACATGCACGAAATCCAAAAAAGATATTACTAAAATTATTTGATTTATTTTTAAAAAAAGGTGGAAGGTTTGAGAAGAAAAACATCAATGAAATTCAGTTTGAGTCAGAAAAACCAATTTTTCTTACAGATGGAGAGCGACATACTTTTGATAAGGTAATCATCGCTTGTGGGGCTTTCTCTAAAAAACTAACAGATAATTTAGGTGAGAAAATTCCACTGGATACTGAAAGAGGCTATCATGTTCACTTCAAAGATTGTGATCATCTTTTAAGTAGACCAGTCATTTTTTCTAATAGAGGGTTTGGTATTACACCAATGGAACAAGGATTGAGAGTGGTAGGTACCGTTGAATTTGGTGGTTTAGATAACCCAATTTCAAAATCAAGAATTAAAAATTTAATTAATAACGCAAAGTACATGTTAGGTGATCTTCCAGAGCATGAAGATGAATGGTTAGGTTTTAGACCAACACTCCCTGATTTTTTGCCTGTGATGGGACCTTCCAAAAATTATAAAAATGTTTTTTATTGTTTCGGTCATCATCATTTAGGATGGACATTAGGACCAATTTCTGGAAAAATAGTTTCTGGAATGATAGCTAAAGAAAATACAAATCTAAATTTAGACCCTTATAGCTCAGCAAGATTTTATTAAAATGCAAAATACTAAAGCATATGTAATGCTTGTATGTGCAACATTATTTTGGGCTGGAAACTTCATGATAGGTAAATTAGCTTTTTTTTCTAATATTCCCCCAATGACTTTAGTTTTTTATAGATGGCTTTTGGTTTGGTTAATCTTATTACCATTTACCTTTAATGAATTAATAAGATATAAGAAAGTAATTTTAACTAATTTACCATTATTATTTTTTTTAGCATTAACAAGTGTAGGTTTATTTAATTCTTTTACATATTTATCATTAGTTTATACTCAGGTTATAAATGCTTCTCTGTTCAACACTGCTATACCAGCAATTATAATTTTATTGTGTTTTATATTTCAAATAGAAAAAACAAATAAGTATCAAATCATAGGATTAGTGATTTCTGTTTTAGGAATTTTATCAATTGTCACAAGACTAAATTTTGAAATAATACTTTCATTAAATTTCAACAAGGGTGATCTAATAATGATCGGAGGTGTTGTATCCTGGGGTTTATATTCAGCTTTTCTAAAAAGAAAAAAATTTGACTTACCACTTCTTACTTTAGTTCATGTTTTATGTTCTCTCGGATTAATTTTTATTTTTCCTCAATTTATTTACGAATTTACTCAAGGACAAAAAATAGAAATTAATGAAAACTTATTTTATATTCTTATATTCTTGGCTCTATTTCCGAGCATTGGATCTTATTATTGTTGGGCAGGAGCTGTCTCAATTATTGGGGCAAATAGAGCTGGAATATTCTTGTCTTTAATTCCATTATTTAGCACCTTGATGGCAATATTTTTTTATAATGAAAAATTTCAATTTTTTCACTTCATTGGAGCAATTCTGATAATATTAGGATTATTTTTATCTAATAAGGAGATTAAAAATGCTTAAAGTTGCAATTTTAGATGATTATCAAAATGTTTCGCATCAATTTGTAGATTTAGAAAAACTTTCAGGAAAATACGAAATTAAAATTTTTAGTGAACCTTTTGAAGATGAGGCCGATGTTATAGATAAATTGGCAGATTTTGAAGCTTTATTAGTAATGAGAGAAAGAACACCAATAACAAAAAATATAATTGAAAATCTAACAAAATTAAAATTTATAATTACCAGTGGATTAAGAAACAAATCTATTGATTTAGAAACTGCAAAAAAAAGAAGGATAATTGTTAGTGGTACAGAAAGCAATTTAAATCCAACTCCAGAATTAACTTGGGCTTTAATACTTGGATTAGCCAGAAATATAAAAGAAGAAATCGATAATATGTATCAAGGTTACTGGCAAACAACAGTTGGTGTTGAGCTTAAAGGAAAAATTCTCGGACTGATTGGCCTTGGAAAAGTGGGATCACAAGTAGCAAAGATAGGAAAAGCTTTTGGTATGCAAGTAATGGCTTGGAGTGAAAATCTTGATCTTAACACATGTAAAGAATTAGATGTTTTACCTTGTAGCAAAGAAGATTTAGTTAAAAATTCTGACTTTTTATCTATTCATGTTCAAGGGGGTGAAAAATATAAAAATTGCATAACTTTAAAAGAGCTTGATAAAATGAAAAAAACAGCTTTCTTGATCAATACCTCAAGAGGACCAATAGTAAATGAGGATGATTTAATAATTGCTCTTTCAACAAATGAAATCGCAGGAGCAGGACTTGATGTTTATGAAAAAGAACCTTTGCCGGAGAATAATAAACTAAGATTTTTACCAAATGCATTATTAACACCACACATAGGATATGTTACCGCAGAAAATTATAATGTTTATTATAGTCAAATGATAGAGTCTCTTGAAGCTTGTGCTACCGGTAAACCCATACGTGTAATTCAATAGTTATGAATTTATCAGTTGTTAATCATGAGGATTATTTTGCAAAAATTGGTGATGATCATAAATTCCCAATTAAAAAATTTGGTAAACTTGCAAATTATTTGATTAAAAAAAAGATAGTTCAAAAATTCTTTAGACCTTATCCATGCTCTGTTGAGACTTTAAAAAGAGCTCATTCAGAGAAATATATAAAGGACATAAAAAACAAAACATTAGATAAAAATACGATAAAAAAAATTGGTTTCCCATTAGTTGATAGTGTCATACAAAGATCATTAATTGCGACTGGTGGAACTGTGCTTGCTACAAAGCTTGCAATTAAAAATGGAGTTGCATGTAATACTGCTGGTGGAAGTCATCATGCTAATTTTGAGGGGGGAGCAGGATATTGCGTATTCAATGATGTAGCTGTTGCTGCTCAATATTTGCTAGATAGAGGTTTAGCCGGGAGAATATTGATTGTTGATTTGGATGTGCATCAGGGAAATGGAAATGCTGATATTTTTAGGAGTAATAAGAATGTATTTACTTTTAGCATGCATTCAAAATCAAATTATCCAGCTAAAAAATCAATTAGTGATCTTGATGTTGAGCTAGATGATAATATGGAAGATAAGCAATATATAAAAATTCTTAATTATTATTTAAATCGCCTTAACCAGGAAAATTTTGATTTTGTCTTTTATATTGCTGGTGTTGATATTCATTATAATGATCGTTTAGGAAAGTTAAAAATTTCAGATGAAGGGGTAAAAAAAAGAGATGAAATTATAACAGAAAATTTTTTTTCAAAAGCTATACCTTTGTGTGGAGTTTTGGGCGGTGGATATAATAAAGATTTTGACAAACTTGTTGAATTACACTCTTTTTTGCATCAATCATGTGCTAAATTACTTTAACCCTATGAATAAAAAAAACCCAAATCTTACAGCTGAACAAAAATTGGTAATGTTTGAGGATGGCACAGAACCACCAGGCACAAGTGAATTAAATGACGAAAAAAGAGAGGGAAGTTACTTTTGTGCCAATTGTGGAAAAAAATTATTTAATTCAGACTCAAAATATGAAAGTGGTTCAGGGTGGCCTTCTTTTTATGATTCACTTCCCAATGTATTTGAAACAAAAACTGATCACTTATTAGGTTACGCCAGAACTGAATATCACTGTAAAAACTGTGGAGCCCATCATGGACATATATTTAATGATGGACCTAAACCAACTGGCAAAAGATTTTGTAACAATGGAATATGTTTAGTTTTTAAATCAAAAACTTAAATGATAATCAAATATATTTCATTTCTAACAGGTATAATTTGGTCTTATTCAATAATTAAAACACAATCGATTTTTAGTAAAAAAACTGGAATAATATTTAAAATTTTTGTTTCTAAAGTTTCGTGGTTTACTTTTTTAGCAGCTTGTTACTTTGGATATAAAAATTTTTCAATTAAATATACACTTATAGGAATACTTATTGGAGTTTTATTTGTAAATGCTAGTTTTTATTTATCAAAAAGTTATATAATTCATCAATTTAATGAAAAACAAATCAAAATATTTAAAAGTTTTTTTGAGTATACTTTAATAATTTTAATAATATATTTTGTTTTATTTTAAAAGTTCCTGCAATTTATTTTCTTTTTCTAAAGCTCGAACCTCATCATAACCTCCGATGTGTTCATCATCAAAAAATATTTGTGGTATTGTTCTTTTTCCGTTTGCTTTCCTTATCATTTCATCCATTGCACCATCAACAGTTGCAATATTGATTTCACTATAAACAATGTTGTTTCTAGTTAGTAATCTTTTGGCTGCATCACAATAATTACAGAGTGGGCCAGTATAAATTGTAATTTTTTTCATGAGTTATAGGTAATAACCTTTTTTAATTTTACCAGACATTTGTTTTCTAGAATATTCAAATTTTTTTCTATGTTTGATACTTTTTTCATGAACTCTTTTTCTCCATAATCTAAATGAGGATGGTTTAAGACT
>MDTE01073596.1_pt1 | contig 27031 bp, 17 predicted proteins | sample 811231 | NCBI WGS metagenome assembly MDTE01 (sample SAMN05326651, study PRJNA326480) | marine metagenome | isolation source: seawater | place: Indian Ocean: Red Sea | collected 2010
CCTCGGCGCATCTGACTTGAAGAGCGTCAAGAAGTCCATCGCAACGTTGGAGAAGGCTCAAGCAGACTTCGTCACGACGGCGCAGCTGCAAAAAGTTGATGTGACGAGAGAGGTGAGGCATGTCGAAGATGCCGTCGAACAATTACTGAAAGAACAAGGCGCTTACGCGACGCAAACAAGTGTGAACGTTTTGGAGGCTCAAGTAGAGGCACTTTCGGGGAAAACGAAGTCTTCTGGCTATTTCAAGCGCGCCACAGATACGTTGGTTTCTAGCAAGCAGATCAAGGCACTGGAGGATGCCGTCTCTTCCTTGACAAAGTCACAATCGAATTACGCCACCGCGACACAGTTGAAAGAAATACTGACTGTGGTGGACACTCTGAGTAAATCGCAGAGTGAATACGCTAGCTTGCGGGCTTTAGGCGATCTTGAAACCAAACTCAAAGACTTTGCGTCGTCTGAGAAGGCGCCCTCTGTCCAAGAGACGAAGGTTGTCGATTTGGAGAAACAATTGTTAGAGCGAGTGAACCAGTACATCAAGGCTATTCCGAAAGATACAGCGCGAAAACTCACCAAACACATCGATGAGGCGGCGAATCTGTGGTTTGCCGATAGAACTGGACGTCAAGACTTCGCTCTGGCCTCGGGAGGTGGTCGAGTCGTCGCTCACTCGCAGCTCTCGCCGTTTGTCGCGCGAGGAGACGGTCCGATTACCGCGGCTGTTGCCTTTCTTAGGGGTGGTGTGCACCCCAAAAGTGATGAATGGTTATTATCGCCATCTTTAGAACAACCCGGTGACTGCATCGCGTTGCATTCCTCTACGGGTTACGTGGATATTCGTCTCAGACAGTCTGTCATGGTGGACGCGGTGACCTTGGAGCACACGAATAGTCTGAACGCCTACGACATGCACAGCGCGCCGAGGGACATCGAAATCTTGGGTTGGCTTTCGTGCAACAAAAACAAGTGCAAGAACAGCAAACCTCCCAAGTCACTGCTATCGCTCGGCAACTACACGTATTCGGTTTCTCACGGCAGCGTCCAAACGTACGAGGTGGCGGCGCCGCAGACCTTAGACCACGTGCGTTTGGTCGTCAAAAACAACCAGGGTCACAAGAGGTGGACGTGTTTGTACAGGTTCCGCGTGCACGGCACAGCGACCCACGTAGAAGCTTAGACGCGTGCCGTTTGTAATGATGAGTTCATGGGTGTACGGTGAAAATATTTGGTTATTTCAACCTCTGGTTATTTCAACCTTCTAGAGCTAAGGTATACGACATCATCGCGAGCATCGGGATCGCGCGAGTGCATACGAAGTGAACGATGAACATCAGCGTTCACGGTACCGTTAGTTTCGTGAGTTCAACGGATGAGTGGAAGGATATCGTACAACGAAGGAAGAGTGGTCAACTTAGAACAAGGACGTCTTCTTCATAATACGGAAGAACTCTTCTTCGTTGACTTCGCCGTCACCGTCGCGGTCAGCTTCGTCAATCATTTCTTGGAGTTCTTCATCCGTCATGTTTTCACCCAGTTCCTTGGCGACTCGCTTCAAGTTCTTGAAGGAAATCTTGCCAGTTTCGTCGTCGTCAAAGAGACGGAACGCCTTCATGATCTCTTCGCGGCTGTCGCGCTCGCCCATCTTGGCGGTCATCATGGCGAGGAACTCATCGAATTCGATGGTTCCGTTACCATCCTTATCGATGTCGGCGATCATCTTCTTGATCTCATCCTTGTTCGGTTCGAAACCGAGAGCGCGCATGGCAACCTTCAACTCCTTCGCGTCGATGGTTTGGCTTCCATCGGTGTCGAACAAGTCAAACGCCTCGCGAATCTCTTGCTTTTGCTCTTCGGACAATCCAGAGGATCGTCCTTTTCCTTTACGAGCCGCACCAGCCTGCGCGCAAACGATACGTGAAGATACGGTTAGTCTTCGTCGCCTCTCCCAGCGCAGAATTCTTCCACCCAATTAATTTCACCACCAATTCACCGCCGAGCCTCCGAGGCGCGCGCACGCGCGCCTTCATCCCCCCACCCCGCGCGCGACCGCGATCGCCCCGATCGATTTCCACCACCACCACCGAACCCCTCACCACCCCCCGCGCGCCCTCGCGCGCGCCAACACCGCCCGTCATCGCCCCCGCGCGCCCAACGGATCAATCTAAATCCCGCGAATGCATCCGAATCCGCGCGCGCGCGAGGATCCACCCCCGAGCGCGCCCGCGCGACCTCCGTTCGACGCGCACACCGCGCGATCCCACGACGGTGATTTTTCTTCGCAATTTCCCTCGCCGTCTCCGCGCGCGCGCGCGTCCACCGCCCGCGCGCGCCCCATCCATCATCAATCATTCGTCACCATCCAGCCAGGCGGGCGATCCGAACGATCCGGGGCGCGCCGTCCGAACGACCGCCGCCCCGCGCGCGAACGATCGGCGACGACGAGGCACGACGCGAAGGCGATACGAAAAAACGCGCACGCACCATGATGTCTCTTCGGTCGAGGGTCGCGTTCGCCCGTCGTCGAGTGTCGCGCGCGGAGACCGACCGGTCAAAACGTCATTCGTTCGTTTGATTTTGGATTTATCGCACGCACGTGGGGGGTCAAAAGTAGCGGTGTGTGTCATTTGTAAGCCCATCAGAGTGTACACGCGCGTGCGCGAAACGAAACAAACGGTATGATCGGCCATTATCATCACACAAAGGGTCACACGGACCCGCATCCGAGGTGTATCAAACGGTATCTCTCGCGTGTGACGTCGTCGTTTAAATCGACGGGAGCTGTCTCGTCGACGTCGACGGGAGACGCGCGCGCGCGCGGTGGCGACGGCGAGGAGTCGACGCGCGACGCGCGAGGAGAGGAGACATGCCGCCGAAAAAGAACGCCAACGCCAGGGGCGATAAGAATCTCACCCAAAAGTCCCCCGCCGAGTTTTTCCAAGACAACAAGGGCATCGCCGGGTTCGAAAACGCGGGCAAGTCGTTGTACACGACGCTTCGAGAGTTCATCGAGAACGCGCTGGACGCCGCGGAGGCGATCGGGACGCTGCCGGAGATCGACATCGCGGTGGAGGAGGTGTCGGTGTCGCAGTACGAGAATCTCATCGGACTCAAGGCGCACGTGCGGTTGGACGACGAGCTGTACGCGGATTTCGAGAGCGACAAGGCCAAGGCGAAACGGTTGGCGCAGGAGGCCAAGGCGGCGGCCAAGGCGGCGGCGACGTCGAAACGTGGAGGAGGAGGTGGGAAGCGCGAGCAGACGAAATGTTTCTATAAGATTACGGTCAAGGATAACGGAAAGGGGATGCAACACGAGGACATTCCGAACATGTTGGGGAGAGTGTTGAGCGGAACCAAGTACGGGGTGCGACAGACGCGCGGGAAGTTTGGACTCGGTTCGAAAATGGCGCTCATTTGGTCTAAACAGACGACCGGTTTGCCGATTCGGGTTCGAAGCGCGCTGCCGAACCAATCCTTCATCTCAGAGTACGCGTTAGACATCGACATCGAGAAGAACGAACCGAACATTCACAAGGAGAATAAATTGCCCAACGACGACAAGTGGCACGGCGCCGAGTTATCTGTCACCATCGAGGGTAACTGGACGACGTATCGACAGTACGTGCTGTCGTACATGAGGCAGCTTGCCATCGTGACGCCTTACGCGCAATTCAGATTTAGATTTATGTCGTCGGCGGCAACGACGTCCACGGCGAAAGACATCGACATCGTCTTCAGACGACGGACGGACATCATGCCCGCGCTCCCGTCGGTGACCAAGCACCACCCGACGGCGGCGAAGGAAAACATGCTCCTCATCAAAGATTTGCTGGCGCAGACTCGCGAAAAGACTTTGCTCAACTTTTTACACAAGGAGTTCACGTGCATCAGCAAAGATCTCTCCGCTCGTTTGATTCAGGAGCTCGGGTACGGTTTCGAGACGGACATGCATCCGAGCGAGGTGACGGACAAGCAGGCGACCAGAATTCAGCAATTATTGGCGGACGCTCGATTCGACGATCCGAACGGTTCTTGCCTTTCGCCGGCGGGCGAATACAACTTGCGCCTGGGTATCATGAAAGAACTCGGCCCGGAGTGGATTGCGTCCTTCTGTGCGCCCGCTCTGGCTTGTGGAGGACATCCTCTCATCGTCGAGGCGTGCGTTTCTTTGGGCGGTCGCGAGGTGAAACCAGGATTTAACGTGTTTAGGTTCGCGAACAGAATTCCTCTCCTCTTTGAAGGCGGTAACGACGTCGTCACGAGATGCGTGCAACGCCTGAACTGGAACTCTTACAAGATCGATAAAAACAACGATAAGATCGGTGTCTTTGTGTCGATCGTCTCCACCAAGATTCCTTTCAAAGGCACATCCAAGGAATACATCGGAGACGAAAATAGTGAAATCGCGGAGGCGGTTGACAAAGCCATCAAACAGTGCGCTTTGCAACTTCGTGGTAAAATCGTGCGCGCGCAAGTCGCGAAGGATCGCAAGGCTAGGAAGAAGCAACTGACGAGGTACATCCCGGACGTCGCCCGAGCGGTTTTCGCGATGTTGGCCGCCTCGGCGGACTCTGACCTTCCTCCTTCGAAGCGGGCTCGTCTCGCGGGCGCGCTTTGGAACGTGAACGAAGCGTGGGAGAGCAAGGTGCTCGAACAAGCGCGCGAGGGACAAGTCAGCGAGGACATCATCAAGTCCAAGCTCGAAGAGCACGTCCAGAGGAGTGACCACGAGCAGGCGTTGGAGTTTGCCATGCAAAATAGCAAAAACGGCTTGAGTGAACTCATGTACATAGCTCCGAGAACGCCCGAGCACGAGTATCTTCCAGAGATTCGGAGCGAAACGTGCGCGTTTAGAATGCTGAAATCAGCCGAACTGCGATGATCGCAGCGAACTGAGGCTTAGAAACTGGAGTTAGCGAACGTCAAGTTCTTATGTATGACAATGAAACATTACGAGTGTAAACGAACATACGCGAAACAGACGACTACGACGCTACCAACCGCCCTGAGAGTGCAACGTGGGGTTGTAAAACTTTTCGTAGCCCCATTCCGTCGGCACCGCGAACGGCTCTCCGATCGTGACTCCTTCCTTCGTCACCTTGGCGATTTGAAACTTGTTCATCATTTGCTTGTCGCGCATCACGCACGCGTACAGCGCCGAACGGATGATCTCCGTCGCCTGTTCCTCGGTCAAGTCTGGTTTGTAAAACTCTCTGAAAATCGGTCGAGCGATGTGATTTCCGAACCCAGCCGCGACGTGATCGTCCACGTAGTGCGTCCCGATCATGCCAACCGTACCCAAAAATGTCTCGCCCCCCGTCGTCCGTCCCGCAACCACGAGGGAGTTCCAGAGCGGGTCGAATTTGTTTCTCCGATTGTACATCACTCTCGTTAGGTATTGGTAAATGTCTCTCGCGTCCTTGGTCGACCCGTTATCCTCGCAAAAGTCCTCCGTGGTCAACTCCTCCAACAGGTTACAAATGTACGAAAAGTCACTCAACTCCCCCGTGAACCCGATCACGCACTTATCGTTCACGCGCTTCATTCTCTGCACATTCTTATACCTCTTCGTGCTCCCGTAGCACGCCAACGTATCGCTCGCCACGAGCACCCCTCCGTCGTACTTCAACCCGAGCACGCTCGTGCCCGTCACGTACGGCGTCTGCGTCCTCGTCATCGGCGCCTTCTCCCTCGCCTTCCCATCCAGCGTGAACGCTCGCCCGTTCGTCGCCACGTGCGTCGTCGTCGCCGGTCCGCTCGCGCGGTGTTCCTCATCGTACTGCGCGTCGTACGCCGGATCCAATCCTCGCGGCACCACCCCGGGGCCGATGATCGGGTTGTGTTCCACCCGTCGCGGAATCATCGCGCGGACGTCTTCGCGCGTTCCCTCGCGCGCGTTCCCTCGCGCGGTCCCTCGCCCGCGTCCTCGCGCGGTCCCTCGCGCGGTCCTCGCGTTCGCGAACGACGCGCGGCGATGAATGACGCGCGGCGTCAGATCGCGGCGACAACGACCGTTCGTTCGTTCGTTCGTTCGCGTCTCTCGCGTCGCGTCTCGTCCCGCTCGCGCGCGCGCGACGCGCGAGGACGACGCGGGACGCGACGCGTCGTTCGACGGGACGACGCGGTGACGACGAGACGCGACGACGCGCGGAGACGCGAGCGGGACGAGGAGGGACATGTCGAGGGGCGAGGTCGAGCTCGTCGATCCCGCGCGCGAGGATTCGCGCGCGAGGGAGACGGCGAGGGGAGGGGACGACGTGGAGACGGCGGGTGAGATGGAGGCGTCGACGTCGCCGGTGGGGGAGCGATTGGCGGGGATCAACGACGACGGGTACTTTGGCGACGAGGACGGGACGTGGTTGCCGAACGATCGCGTGCCGCTCGTGTTGAGACAACAGCGGGAGGAGATTCGAGCGACGACGGACGTGCGGGGCGATTGGGTCGAATTGTTCGAGAGGTTCGGGTGGTTGATCGCGGCGTCGGCGTTTTGTGTGCTTTTATTGGTGTTCGCGTTGGATAAATTTTCCGGCGCGAACAACAAACACAAACCGTAGGGCGATCGCCGCACTCGAGGCGTTCGCGTCTCTCTCGCTCGTTCATCGTCCGGGACGAGAAGTATTTATGTGTCTTAGCGCGCGACGCCGACGCGTCGCGCACACACCCCATCATTGATTAGTCGTGTCAGCACAACGGTAGCATTCGAGTCGCGCGCTCGCGTCTCGCGTCTCGCGCCCGCGTCTTCGCTCCGGAATCGCCGCCGTCGCCTGAATCTTCACCGGATGCTCGAACATCGCCATCTCGCTCCGCGCGCGCGCCCGCGGGCTTCCTTCCGGCTCTGATCCGACGATCCGACGACGCGGCCAAAAAGTGAAAAAGCGGCGACCGACCGACCGACCGACCGGTCATTCGGCGACGCCCGACGGCGACGGCGCGCGCGCGAGGCCCATGCTCGCCCTCGCGGGACGCGCGATGCGGTGGACGAGGGTGAACGCGCGCGCGTGCGCGCGAACGGCGTCGTCTCCGCGCGCGCGCGCGGTGGAGGCGCGGGCGGCGGTGGACGGCGGGACGATGCGCGCGGGACGGCGTCGGGGACGCCGGAGCGCGTGCGCGGCGCGCGGGGGGAGAGATAAGATGGCGGACGTGTCGTCGGGGATATTTCTCGGCTCGGGCGCGCTCGAGGACGGCGCGCGACGACGGGTGGACGCGTCGACGGTGGTGTTGGGAATCGAGACGTCGTGCGACGACACGGCGGCGGCGGTGGTGCGAGGGGACGGCGTCGTCTTGGGAGAGGCGATCGCGTCTCAGGCGGTGATACACGGACCGTGGGGCGGTGTCGTGCCGAATCTTGCGCGCGCGGCGCACGAAGAGGCGATCGATGACGTGGTGGAACGCGCGCTGAGAGACGCCGGGGTGGAGGCGTCCGAGCTGAGCGCGGTGGCGGTGACGTGCGGACCGGGTCTGTCGATGTGTCTGCGCGTGGGCGTGCGTAAGGCGCAGCGGATGAGCGCGGAGCATGGACTCCCGATCGCGCCCGTGCATCACGTGGAGGCGCACGCGCTGGTATCGAGATTGTGCGCGGGGACGGAGCGCGTGAAATTTCCATTTCTGGCCCTCTTGGTGAGCGGCGGACATAATTTATTAATCACCGCGCGGGGTGTGGGTGATTACACTATATTAGGAACGACTTTAGACGATGCGTTGGGCGAGGCGTACGATAAGACGGCGCGCTTATTGGGATTACCCGTGGGCGGCGGCGGAGGACCGGCGTTGGAAAAACTCGCCAAGGAGGGCGACCCAAAGCGGTTCAAGTTTCCGGTGCCTCTGCGACAGCGCAAGAATTGTGATTTTTCGTACGCTGGGTTGAAGACGGCGGCGCGAATGGCGATAGACGCCGAAATAGGTGGTGAGGAGATGGAATGGGACGGCGTGGATAAACGTCAGACGCGCGCCGATATCGCAGCGAGTTTCCAAGCCAAGGCGGTCAAGCATCTCGAGGAGCGCATGCGTCGCGCGCTGACGTGGGCGCGCGAGGACACGCCCGATTTATCATGCGTCGTCGTCGCCGGCGGTGTCGCCGCGAATGCGACCGTGAGATCTACGTTGGAGAACGTCGTCGAGGAGGCTGGTTTACCGCTCGTCTTTCCGCCGCCGAAGTGGTGCACGGACAACGGCGTCATGGTGGCGTGGACCGGATGCGAACGTCTCGCGCTAGGTCTCGCCGAGGCTCCAGTGGACGCGGAATTAGAGGCAAAACACGCCACGATGGACCCGCGCGACGTGCACGTCAATCTCCTTCCCCGTTGGCCGCTCGGCGAAAAAGACGCTCGCGCCACCGGCGACATCAAAAGCGGGAAAAAGGCGAGAATCGCCGATCCACTCACCGGTGCCGGCGTCGACAGCGAAATCTCAGCCTTGGGCATCTCGAATTGATCCTTCGCGCGCAGAGCGCGTCTCGTTGTAATTTTTGAGTCACCGCTTCGCTTTTTGTGTCGCCGCTCGCGTTTGAGCCCAAACACCCCAGTCTCACGCTCACGAGCCACCGCGTGCGCGCTCGCCACCGACACCACGACGCCGGTGACGTCGACGTCGTTCCCCATTCGCGCGCTCCTCGCGCGCGGACGACGATTCACCCGCGAGCACGCGCGCGCCCTCCGAGCTCGACCGCCGCCGCGCGTCATGAGCGCCGCTTCCGGTGCGCTCAAGCCTCCACCGCCCGTCGTCATCGACCGCGATGCGTTCAAGACGACGCTCCGCGTGCGCGCCGTTCGCGTGCCCACGCGCGAGACGGACGCCGTGCTCAGAGCGCTCCGGGGCTTCGCGCTGGATTTGCCCAAGGTGAAAGCCGTCGCCAAGGACGAGGACGCGGGCGGGAATTTGGTCTTGCTCTGCGATAAAGTGCGCGACGCGACGCTGGAAGGGGTGATTCCGGAGGAAAAGTTGAGCGTCGTGCGCGGGCGCGTGGGTGGGGCGATCGAAGTGACGGAATACGAGGTACCCCTGTCGTACGAATACTTTAACGCCGCGCAAGTGTTGAGAAAGTTGTTGCCCTCGGCGGTGGACGTGCCGAGCTCGTTCGAGACGGTCGGACACGTGGCGCACATGAACCTCCGGGAGGAACACGAGGAACACAAGTATTTGATCGGGTCGGTCATCTTGGAGAAGAACGATCGGTTGCGAACGGTGGTGAACAAGGTGGGGAACATCGAGAGCGAGTTTCGAGTGCCCGACTGGGAGCTCCTAGCCGGAGAACCGAGTCTGGTGACGCAGGTGAAGCAGCACGGAATGACGTTTAGTCTCGATTTCGGGACGGTGTATTGGAACTCGAGGTTAGAGACGGAGCACAAGCGGTTGGTGGACACGTTCAAGGAGAATGAGGTGATTTGTGACGCGACGAGCGGCGTCGGTCCATTTTCTGTGCCGGCGGCGCAAAAGGGCATTCGGTGTTACGCGAGCGACTTGAACCCCGATTGTTCGAAATATTTGAAGATGAACGCGAAGGAGAATCGCGTGAAAAATCTCGTAAAGTGTTACAACATGGATGCCCGCGCATTCATCAGGTCGTTGTTGGCGGCGCCAGAGGATTACGACGACGACAAAGAGGGAGCGTGGATGAAGACCAAGGCGGAGTATGAAGAGAAACTCGCTGCGTTCAAGGCGAAGAAGAAATCGGCCAAGGCAAGCAAGGAGGTTTTCAAAGAAACGCGCCCAACGCTCACGTGGGCGGCGGAAGACGACGACGGCGAACCGCCGGCGGGAGCGACGTTCGACCACATCGTCACAAATCTTCCGGCTTCCGGAATAGAATTTTTAGATTGCTTAAAGGGATCGTTCGATCGTAGAGTGTGGGAAAACCGAATATTGCCTATGGTCCACTGTTACACGTTCAAGGGCGCCGACGAAACGGATGCAGACGTCATCAAACGAGGTGAAAGTCATCTCGGCGCGGGAATCGTCGAAGGCACTGTGAGCGAAGTTCGCGACGTGTCGCCAAACAAGCTCATGGTTTTGTTATCCTTCAGAATCACGCCAGAAATTGCGTTCACGCCAGAGGTTGCGTTTAAGAACGATGCGAAGAGGCAGTGCGTCCAGTGAGCGATGGACGCGCAGTTTGTAACAAAAGAATCAACTATTAATTATCCTACGATGAATGCGAAGCATCGCACAGAGCATCCCCGATTTCATGCGGATCACTCGTGATGCACGCGACGTGCGCGTCGGGTCTTACTAGTACTAGAGATTTATCACCGAAAACAGATGTTTTCGTGAACCAAACGCCGTGCACGTCGTGTGCGGCAGTGGGTGAATCCGTCGCCACGTCGACGACGTGCACCACTCTAAACGGGAAGGCGCATGACTTTGAAATCGCTTCCTCCAAACTCGCGTCGTCGTCGACGAATCCGCGAGCGAACACCGTGAATCGCGGTTCGACCATGTCTTCGTCCACGAGATCGAGTGTGGACATCTCACCTCGAGTCGTGCGCACCCATGCGTGCGGCACGCGCACACCCACGTGCAACGATCCCGGTTCGTGCAAACGAGCCAACCCGTTCGCATCTGCGGGTTCGTACGAAAATCCGATATCTTCTTTTGGGAACTGGAGACGAAGCGTCCCGTCTGGATCTTCGCACATGCGCTTCACGGCTGCTTTTCGCGCGGCACCGATGGGATTATTCGCCGTGAGCAGAGAACCGCACTGCGCGCGACCAATCGCCAATCCGGTTTCGAGCATCGCTTTGCGCATCGAGCTCGGCACGAGACTGGGTAAACTGTCCACCGCGTCTCTCAGGGCGTGCGCCGCTACCGGCGGCAAACCCAACGCGTTCGGAATCTTGAGCACGCCCTCGAAATTTTCCACACTCAGCGCGGTGTTCCTCAAAGCCACGGGTCGACGCTCGGATTCGTACGTCTCCAACAAGCTCGCTGACGATTGACCTCGCACGACGGCGGCGATTTTCCATGCTAAATTATGCGCGTCTTGAATTCCAGTGTTCATCCCGAACCCTCCCGACGGTGGAAATCTGTGCGCGGCGTCGCCCGCGAGAAAGACTCTCTCGTCGACGCGAAACGTCTCCGCCACCTCGGCTGACATTTTCCACGGTCGTACTTCGAGAATGTCCAACGTTTTCGTCGCATCGTCTTTCCACCCGATAGCGGCGCGCAGCACGCGTTCACACGCTCGAGGCGTGAAATCGCGCGCATCTTGCACCGGAGGTAAATACGGAATTTGCGCCACGAATTCTCCCGCGCGCAAATCGTGCGCCACGACGACGACGACCGCGTCTGGATTGAACACGAAATACAACATCGCCGGATCATCCTTCAACTCTCTCGCCAACGTCTTCGACATGAAGTGCACGTTGATGAGATGTTGCAACGCGCTCTCACCCACCATCTTCACCCCCGCGCGGGTTCGCGTCTCGCTATTCGCGCCATCCGCCAACACGCAATACTTCGCTCGAAACACCGTTTCGTCCCCATCGTCACCGACTTTCGCCACCACATCGACGCCTCGCGCATCTGTCTTCACTCTCACCACCCTCGCGTGCGCCACGACCGACGTCCCGCTCGCCTCCGCCGCCTCCGCCATCGTTCGACGCAATAGATGTTGCGACAGGTGCGTCGGCGCCGACGGCGACCACTCCCTCATCGCCCCCACCGCACCGTCGAACTGATCCACCATCCCCAACATCTCCCCGTTCACCAACGACGTCACGTACCGAAACGACCGCCACTCGCGCAACGGCGGCGATTGCGCCTCCACCGCGCGCGCCAACCCGCCGACGCCTCGAAACGTCTCCGCCGTCCTCGTGTTGACAAAGTGCGCGCGCGGGTGCTCGCTCGGCGTTTTCTCCCGCTCCAGGGCGACGCACGACGCGCCGCGGTGTCTCAGGAACGTCGCGAGCGCCAGTCCCGTCGGTCCGGCGCCGACGACGCACACGTCGACGACGTCATCGTCATCATCATCGCGCGCGTCGTCATCATCATCCATTCCCGCGCGTCCCGTCGTCGACGCCGCCCATCGCGCGTCACCACCCCTCCCCCACGACGCGCACCACCCCCCTCTCCCGAACCGTCCCTCCGCGCGCGTCACCGCGCGCGCGAACGCGCGCAGTCGTCCCCCCATGACGCCCACTCGCGCCCGCGCGCGCGTCACTGCCGCGCGCCGTCACCCACCCTCGCGCGCGCATGTCCTACCCCACCGCGCGACGACGGCTCCTCGTCACCGTCCTCCGTCGTCCTCGACCGTTCGATCTCGTCCTGGACCTCCAACGCGACGCCCACGCGCGGGTCAAGTCGCACGAAAGCGACGACGCGCTCATCCTGTGCGAACACGCGCCCGTCGTCACCGTCGGGAAACGCGCGGCGATGGGCATGACGCACGTGCGCACGCCTCTGGAGACGCTTCGCGCGCTCGGGATCGACGTGCGAGAGACGGACCGGGGGGGGGACGTGACGTATCACGGGCCGGGACAGGTGATGGCGTACCCGGTGATGGCGCTTCGGCGCGCGGGCGTGGGGGCGCGCGCGTACGTCGAGGGATTGGAGGGTGTGGTGGGGGATGCGCTGCGAGAGATGGGGATAGAGGCGAGAGGGGGGGAGTCTGGGAGAGAGGGGGTGTGGGTGGGGGGGAATCGGAAGATTGCGGCGATCGGGGTGAAGATTTCGGGCGGGACGAGCGCGCACGGGACGGCGGTGAATGTAAATCCGCGGTTGGAGGATTTTGAGCATATCGTTCCGTGTGGATTGGAGGGGAGCGAGGTGACGAGCGTGGTGCGAGAGTTGGGTCGGGAGGTGGATCGGAGGGAGGTGGAGACGAGGTTGGTGGACGCGTTCGCGAGGAGGTTTGGGTATCGGGAGGTGGTGTGGGACGAGCGCGACGAGTAGACGTCGAACGTCGACCGCGTTTTTCGCTCGCGGCTTCCATGTATACATAAAATATGTTTGTTTGTAATGTAATCGGTTCAATGTACAGTAGAGCTAGTGTTCGTCCGCGGCGTTGAGCGTCGCGAGGTACTCGGCGGCGCGTTCGGTGACGCGTCTCGCGAGGTCGCGATCGCGCGCTTGTTTCGTCGTCTCGCGCGGGTTACAACTGGCAAAGTATCGATGCCCGAACGCCGCGTACGCCGCCGCCGAGGGGTGGAGCGCCGCGTACACGGTCGTCGCCGCGCCGCACTCCAGAGATTTCACGAACGGTGCGCCGATGCAGTGCAAGACGGCGCCTCGCCAACCGCTCTGTCGCCTCGCCTCGGCGGCGCCGTTCGTCTCCACCGAGCCCGGGTGCACCAACATCATGGAGACGTCTCGTTCGACGAGCGCGGGCGACCGCGCCTGGTGACACGTCCAGAGCACGATGGCGAGCTTACTCTGCCCGTACGATTTCACGGCGTCGTACTTGGTCGGGTCATCGACGTCGTCCAAGGGTAAATCTCGCGAGTCGTACGAGAAGCGATACACCTCTGACGTGACGTTGCACACGCGAGCGCCCCTCGCCATGTGAGGCAACAGTTTTTGCGTCAAGATGAAATGGCCGAGAAAGTTTACGTGCCACGCTGGATCTTGACCTCGCGCCGCGTCGTAGGCGCACGGCATCACGCCCGCATTATTCACGAGGACGTTCACGTCGCCCGAATGTAATCTCGCCACGGCTCGAACGAATGCGACGATGGACTCGTAAGAGCGCAAATCCAGCTCCACGACGTGCACGATGGCGCGCGTATTGGACATGAGCTCGCACGCGAACGATTTCGCGTGAGTTTCATCGCGCGCACCGATCACTATCGTCGCTCCTACCGCCGCGAACGCTCGCACCGTTTCGGCGCCCAAACCTCTGGAACCTCCGGTCACGACGATGGTTTTCCGCACATCCGTCGGCGCCAGGTCGTCGACGACGTCGCGCCAGGATGATTTCGCGCCGAAGCCAGAGGGGCCCTTCCATCCCCTTATGTGCCCGAGAGGCCACCAACAACACGGCGTGTGAAAGTTCGACATGTGACGCGCCTCGAGAACGCGCGTCGAAAATTGTCCCGCGTCTCGATTTTCACGCCGCCTCGATATTGACGTGACCCGCGCGCCGTTCGACCTCTAACACCGCGTCACGCGCAATTTCTTCTGAGTCTCTTCCCACAGTCGTTCTATGCCATCCATGTGCGCCATACCCACGACGGCGACGACGCGTTCGTCGCCGTGTCTCAGCAAGGCGTCAACCATAATTTCGTCTCGCTCGTCCACGAACACGCGCGACACCTTGGGCATTTGATGCGCTAAAAATTCCCGCATCTGGCGAATGTGCGCGCGTGTCTTTAGATTTTCAATCGCGCGCTCCATGTCGTGCATCCCTCCGTCCATCGGCGGAGGTTCCGGACCTCCGGGCTTGACGTTTCCCGACATCAATGCGAGCACGTCTTCCCAACCCATCGCCTCGCGCACTCGACGAAGCGTCAATCGCACGTCTCTGTCCGCGCACACGATTTTCGCCCCCACGGCATCCGCCTCTTTCACTGCCTCTTTAAACTCGCCTCCGGGATCTAATCCACTGAGCTTGAAAAAGCCGTAAAACGTCTTCATCGCCGCTCCGAGTAAATTATCGCCGAGCGACGACGACCCGCCGAACGCCCCCATGAAATCCTTCACCGCGTCCCGCACGAAATCCGACGTCCCGGTCGACGTTCCCTCACCGTCCGCACCCCGCGTCTCGCGCTCGATCTTCTCTCGCATCGTTCGCAAACGTTCCTCGCAGAGCTCGACGCACACCGTCGTCGGTTTGACGAGACGCACGAGCTCGCGAACCTCCCTCGCCGACCGTTGCGACACGTGCGCGGTGCCGACGAGGAAAATCTCACCGCTCGACGTCGACGAGCGCAAGATGCTCATCGTCTCCACGCCGCCGGGAAGGACGTGCTCGCGCGTCGACGACGACGACAAGGGTCGACCGATGGATGAGGGGCATCGCACGATGACGTCTCGCGCGCGACGTTCGAGCGCGCGTGAGGCCGCGCGAGACATCCCGAGACGCGCGGGCGGGTGCGTTCGTCCCGCGCGTCTCGGTTTCTTCGACGCTTTGACGACGCGAGGGCGCGTGTGTTGTGTGGGACGTCCCAACTGTTTGCTTTCGTCTACGACTACGCGAAATCCATGTTACACGAAAAGAATGAATGATAAGATAAAGAAGAGAAGAAGAAACAGAAAAAAATAATGTAATGAATCCCGTGCGCTCACTCGACGCGTAGGAACACCGGGAGTTGGCTGAGAGGCGCGTCGACGATGAATCGACGACCGCCCGCGAGGACGGCGGCGTCGCCGTGTCGACGCCAGGCGCCGCGCGGGAGGTATACGGAACGAGACGTCGCACCCTTCTCGACGACGGGGGCGATGATGATGTCGTCGCCGACGGCGAATTGGTCGTCGATTGCGAACGTGGAGGCGTCTTTGGGATCGAGCCACCACATCGGACGACAGATGGGCTCGAGCGTCGTCTTGGCGGCTTCGGAGAGCGCCTCGAGCTTGGGGAGGAGGAGCTCTTCGCGCATGCGCATCAACTCGACGCTCGCCGCGTACGCCTGCTCGCTGACTTCCCAGGGTGGAATGGACCACTGCACCGCGGGCATGAAGGCGCTCACCTGCGCCCAGCGAATCATGAGCTCGGTGTCGGGCGTTTGGTTCCAATACGCGTTGCCGCCGATGATGTCGGGCAAGGTGAACGGGTATCCGATGACGGCGGAGGTGAGAAGACTCGGAATGAGACTCTGCAGACCGTTATCCACGCCCCAGACGGTGTCCTTGTCGCCCATGCGAACTAAACCCGTGTAGGAGTTCGTGCCCATGCCCACTCTCACTTCGCTGAGTGGAAACTTGGAGCACACGTTCTCGACGTACGCCTGGCTGTACTCTTGCGGATGGTTCAACGGTTTGTGCGTGCGCGCACCGTACGGCAAAAAGCACGGTTCGCCGGCGTCAAACTTGAACCCATCGAGTCCGACCTCGTCTTGGAGTTTTTCCAGACGTCGGACGAACCACTCGCACGCGGCTTCGTTGGTGAAATCGATGCCGCGAACCGGCTGCGTCCCCCACCATCTGAACTGTCCTGGTTCGAGATTTCCACCGCCGCCGCCGCCTTCCCAGTGACCCGGAGGCCAATCGAACCGATCGACGAAGACTTTTACCGTCGTGCCGAGAATTTGGCCGAATCCACCCGTGAGCACCTCGCCCACCTCGGTCGGAGGTTGGGAGCCTTCGACCAAGTAGCCCAACCGTTTGGCTTCCTCGCACGCCGCCGAGCTCTCTTGCAAGAAAGGCATCACCCACGCGGTGACGAGAAATCCCATGTCGTGCAGTTCTTTCACCATCGCCTTGGGATCGGGAAACTTGACGGGATCGAAGACGAGCTCGCCGTAGCGCGCTTGCCAGCGGTCGTCTATTTCGATGATGGAACCGTTCGGAAGACCCGACTCTTTGTTAGCCTTGAGAATATCTCTCGCGACGGCGAGCGTTGACTCTTGCGTCACATCGGCGTGCGACGTCGCCCACGTCGTCCAGATGGGACTGAACATGAGCGACTTGTTCGGCGCGACGTCCGGCTTGGGCAACTGATCGAGAGCGACGCGCGTGGCGCTCTTCGCGTCTTCCTGCACGGACACCGCGACGCGAAGTCGCAGACGCGAACGCGCGTCGTGCGTATCGATGTTTTGCCACGGATGCAACATGTTTCCGTCTGCGTAATTCGCTCGCGATTGTAAGCGCAACAAGCCGTCGCCGCGCTCGGACGACAGCGCCTCCTCGAGCGGAAGCGAAGGTCTCGACGCGTTCTGAATCCCGACGCCAAAGTACCGAGGCGCCTGCGACGAGGGAATCGACTTCGGCGCGTTCAATCCCACGTGTAATAAATCACTGTTGGGGTCCGCGAAAATCAACGCGCCATCGCTCGACACCCAGTGCGTCCCGAGAACGTTTCCGACGCCGTTCGGCCCGTGATCGAACGGATAAAACGGACCCGTCTCAATCTTCGCTCGCTCCAACGGCCAGAGCTGTTTCAGTAAGTGCGAACCACCGTACCAGTGCGACGCCTTCTCCCCTCCCTCGCGCAATCGCACCGTCAACTCCGCGACACCGGTCGACCCCGTCGGCGCCGCCACCTCCACTAATAAACCGTCGGCGACGTCTCTGCACCACGCGTCCTCCTCGCCCATCGCGTCCGACGTTCGCATCACGCGAAGTTCGGTACCATCGCTCCACGACACCATCAACGACCCCGACGCCTCGTCCGCGCGCGCGTCCACGACGCGCGCGTCCCCTCTCGCCGTCCCGCCTCCTCCGAGCGTCGCCGCCAACGTCCGGGGTCGCGTCGACGGCCCGTCCCCCGTTCTCGACAACCGCATCGTCCCGTCCTCGCGCACCTCCAGCGCGCTCGCCCCGTGACGTACGCGCCACGTCTTCCCATCGTACACCGCGCGTCGATCCTCCTCGACCGAAGCGCCGCCGTCGAGGTCTCTCGCCCGCGGCGCGCCGCCGCCGCCGACCCGCGACGCCGCCGCCGCCACCGCCCCGCTCGCCACCGCCGCGCGCACCACCTCGGCCCGCGAGACGTCGCGCGAGGTCTTCTCCGACTCGCTCGCCTCGACGCGATCGTCCGCGGACGACGACGACGGGTCGCGCACCGCGCGTCGCGCGACGCGCCGGCCCGTTCGGCCCGCGACCGCGCGTCGCGCCCCCGCGCGCGCGTCCGCGCCTCGCGCGGTCGACGACGACGAGAGGGACATCGCGCGCGTCGTCGGCGTCGGCGTCGGCGTCGTCATCGCGCGCGCGCGCGCGGTGAAGTGACGCGTCCGTCGTCGTCGTCGTCTCGAGAGAGAGATTTCATTCCATTCGCGCGCCACTCCGCGGACGCCATGCCGACGTTCGCCCCGTCCACGTCCGACGCCGCGGGATGCCTGACGGAACTCGAAAACATTTCCCCCGGCGCGCGCGCGCTCGGCCTGTGCTCGGTCGTCGTCGGCGCCCTCATGGGCGTCCCGCAGTGCGTGAAGATTCATCGACGACGAAGCGCGCGCGGGGTGTCGCACGCGACGCTCGCGCTCGGGAACGTCGGCGCGTTTCTGTGCGCGTTGAACCTGTACGTGTTGCATTACGATCAGATTTTGCTCGCGAGCGAGACGGAGAGCGTCTCGGGGTGGTTCTCGGCGCAATCGAGTCTGGTGTTTCTGTGGGTGGAACTCGCGACGGCGGCGTCGACGACGGCGGCGTGCGCGTGCGCGTACGCGTACGCGGAGGACACGGAGAGCGCGTTCGTGTGGTCGGTGGGAGGGATATCGATGGATTGGTCGATGAAGAAGGCGATCAGGATCGGGGCGATGGTGCAGGCGTGTGCGGTGGTCGGGGCGTGGACGCCGGCGGTGGCGGCGCTGCGCGCCGCGGGCGAGTGCGCGCCGGTGGCGCGGTACGGGAACGCGATGGGGGTTGTGGTGGCGATCATCACGTGTTTTAAGTTTATGCCGCAAGTCGTGAGTTCGATGGAGAATAAAGGGAGCGGTTCGTTGTCGTACGTGACGTACGGGGTGGATTGTTGCGCGGGCGTCGTGGCGCTGTTACAAAAGCTCTTCGTGACCAAGGAGAGAGTCTCGACGTGGGTACCGCCGCTCTTGCTTCACTCCATGGAGGCGTACGTCCTCGGGATGAATTATTTTTACGATAGGATGAAGATGCGCGAAGCGCGAGAGCGACGAGAGAGAGACTCAGAGACGGGAGGAGAGTACGGAAGCGACGACGAACGGGCGCAGAGCGAACGGTTGATCGCGCGCGCGAATCGAAGCGGCGATCCGGCGTCTCCTCGAGCCTCGTCGCCACCGATCGCGACGAGCGGGAAGAGATCGTGGTCGCAAATTCTGGACGTGTTTCTGTGATTTTCTGTGATTGGAAAGAATATCATGCGTTGCAAGATCTACTATGGTCCCTATTTCCTAGTCAGTTGTAATAGTCAAAGCTCTGCGCGACGTGCGCCGCGCGCGTCGTAATTCATATCCACCCGCGACGCTCAAGGGATGTAGACGGCGACGAGAACTGTCACGTTATCCGACGTGCCTCTCTCCATGCTCGTGTCGAGGAGTTCCTTCGAAGCGGCGTTGCACGCTTCTTCGACCAAGTTGGTATCGTTGGACGTGATTTCGCCATCCCCGTTCAAAACGCCGCGCGAGACGAGCGCGGCGCGAGCGATCTCACCAGCCTCATGGTCGCGAATGACGTCCCACATGCCATCGGATGCCAAAATGACAAAGTTGATATTCGCGTCGAGATCGAAACGATTGACGTCTGGCTCCGCGGTGACTCCCTTGTCGGTCGGTCGCTTGAAATCAATATCTCCGAGCGAGCGCGACACCGCCAACGCCGCGCGCACGGGCTTCGTGGGATGCTCCGCGATGACTCGCCAGCATCCGCAAAACTCGATTCTGCCGCCCACCGACGTCACGCGCTGGCGCTCAGTCGCAGTGGAAGGCTTGTGGTCTTCCGTCATCGCGCGCGAGCGCCCGTCGGAGTAACCCACGACGGCGCGAGAATCACCCGCGTGCGCCGTGAAGAGAGCGGCGCCGACTTGCAAGACGCACACCGCCGTGCTTCCGTCGCGACGGCCTCGCTGCTGCGTCGTATCGAGAATCTCCTCGTCACAATCCATGTACATCTTCTTCAAGTGAGCCTTCATCGTCTCATTGTAACGACTCGTCTGCTCCGGGCAATGTTCCGCGGTGTTCGGTTCCAAAGCCTCTCGCGGGAGGAACGTGTGCATGCGTTCGCTCGCAAACTCCGCCGCCCACGCGCCGTTGTGCCCGTCGTACACACCCAAAAACGATCGACGAACGCCGTCGCACGTCGTCATATCCTGCGGCTTCAGATCAACCACCGCGCTATATCGATCCTCCATGTACGCGCGCTGACCCTGCGCCGCGGCGACGCCCGCGACGACGCGCGCGCCCACCGACTCCTTCACCTTTTCATCCGCGCCCGACACATCGAACAGCACGGGAGAACTCGACCGCGCCGAGTCCAAATCATCCGCCACCATCTCCGACGTCAACAATCGCGCCTTGAGCGCGTCCGAACCACTCTCCGCCTTGCCTTCCCGGTGGCGCCGCTTCTTTCCGTGCTTATTCTTCCGGCGCCTCTTTTCCCGCGCCTCCCAAGCCTCCTCCGTCGCCCCCGCGTCGACGCGCGACACCACACCCTCACTCTCACCCACCCCACCTCTCTCCACGTTGACATCGTTCACGTTCTCCGCGTCATCATCCGAACCGTCGCTCGACGCGTCCGTCTCGCCGTCTCGCGCGCGCGCCGCCGCCGCCGCCGCCGCGCCCCGAATCATCTCGCGCGTCGTCCTCACGCGCGCGTCTCCCCGACGAACGCGCGACGACCGACGAACGCGCGACGACCGATTGTCCGCGACGCTCGGACCTCGCGCGCGTCGACGACGTCGGCACGGATGGACGACGCCACCGCGCGCGAAAGATTCGTTTTGCGGCGCGACGCGTCACCCGCCGACGACGCGCGCACCGCGCGCGAGACCGAGGCGCGAACGATGGAAAACGACGACACCGAACGATCGCGTTCGCGCGGTCGACGCACCGTCGACGCCGTCGGCGTCGAGCTCTGACGCGCGCGCGCGGCGGCGGCGGGCCGTGGAGCCGCGGCGGCGCGCGACGGATCGTTTGTTCCCGTATGTACTCCTCCCCGTCCATCACCTCCCTCTACGTACCGTGTGTCCGGTGTGTGTATATAATGTATATACAGAGGACCACCGTGTGGGGGACACCACCACCGGTCATATCTCGTCGTTTTGGATATGGTTTTTGTTGACACGTGTACACATACCACAGTACATTCCGAATGTCCGTATATGTACACACGACCGTTTCGGTCCGAGACGGATGCGTTACGAATGCATGCATGCAGATGATGATTGCATCCATCCGTCGCGCCGTCTCGCGACGCGTGAGTCCCGACGACGACGACGATGCGCGCGCGTCCGACGTCGTCCGACGAAGCCTTCGCCGCCGCGCGCGTCGCGTACACCCGCGCGCGCGACCCGACGCTCGCCATCGAACTCTTCGACGACGCCCTGACCCTTCTCGACGAGGAAGCCAAAAAACGGTCGCCGGCGCGACGCGACGACGCGACGACGCGACGACGCGCCGAGGCGCTCGCGAATCAGGCGCGGTGTTTTTTAACCCTCGAGAAGGCGGGCGAGGCGTGCGCGCGGGCCGAACGCGCGATCGCGTGCGATGAGACGTACGCCAAGGCGCACGCGAGACGCGCCGAGGCGATGCGACGACGACGCGAGTACGCGCGCGCGAGGGAGAGTCTGGAGACGTGTCGGAAGCTGTTGACGCGAGAGGGAGGGGAAGAGTCGATGGCGATGGGGGGAGAGGTGGATGCGATGGTGAGGGAGATGGACGCGGAGGAGGCGAGAGGGGTACAGGCGGCGAGGACGGGGATGCAGATGAAGATGGGCGCGACGCCGCATGCGTCGCCCGCGTTCGTCGAGGCGAAGGGAACGATGAGGACGGGGACGGAGGCGCGGGGGAGACGCGTGTCGTTCGATCCGCGATTGGACGTGGACGAGGACGGGGACGGGGACGGGGACGGGGAGGGTGATGGCGCGCGAGAGAGATCGAGACGCGCGGGGACGTGGAAGAGACCGATGTTGATGGAACTCGGCGTCAAGGCGGTGGAAAACGCCATCCTCGCGAGCGACGACGCGAGGGCGAGACGAGAGGACGCGGGGGAGTCTTTCGAGCATAAGCGGTGTAAAATGTGTGGGAACGTGTGTCACGCCAAACTGACGACGTGCACGTCGTGTTGTTTACCGCTCGTGTCGCCCGAGTCGTACGAAGCCGCGAGTTTACCGCGCGTCGGAGACGCGGCGACGTACGAGAGCGATTCCGACTCGGAGGACGAAGAAGAGGCGCGATTCGGCGAGGATGCGATCGCATCGTCGACGCGAGGCGATGACGACGATGGGGACGCTTCCGAACGGAGTGGTCCGTGGTGGGCGCGTCATTTCACGCGAGAGGCGCTGGAGACGCCGACGCTCGCGGCGGGTTTAGATCCGGCGCTTCGATCGAGTTTCGCGGCGCTCGACGTCGCTCCCGGTGCGTCGGAGATCAATGTGCGCAAGGCGTACAGACAGGCCGTCGCTCGTGCGCATCCCGACGCCGGTGGATCCGCGAAAGAACTTCGGGCGATTCAACGCGCGTACGACGCGATTTCTCTGGATTTCTGGCGACACGACGAGGGCGCGGCCCGTCTTCGCGAACGCGTCGACGCGTCGGGCGCGTTCATCGATCGTGACGACGACGAAGAGATATTCGTCGCATTGAGCGTGTACAGAAACCGAGAGGCGGAACACACGCTGAAACGTTTATTCGAGCTCGCGCGCGATCCGAGTCGCGTCTTCGTGGGCGTGACGTGGCAATATAAATCAAAGACGCCGCCGCCGGACACGCTCGGCGCGCAAATCGATCGGTTACACTTTCAAGTGAACGTGTTGACGGAGGAGATCACGAAGCAGGCTGAGAAAATCACGGACGCGGAGGAACAGGATCGGTATCTGAAGAAGATGCGGCGATGGCAATTGAAGGAGCTTCGAACGGAGGACGAAGAGGAGAAGCGATGTCACTCGAAAAACGCGCTCGACGCGCGGTTTCGAGACAACGTTCGCGAGACGCGCGTGTCTTGGGACGATTCAGAGGGTCCGTCCTACGCCAGGCACCTCGCGATGCGCAAGTGGGGTGGAGAGAGGTACGTGTTACACGTCGACGCGATGACGGCGGTCGACGAAGGTTGGGACGAGACGCTCGTGTCGCAACTCAAGAGTCTCGGCGAGACGTCGAGCGTGCTGACCGCGTCTCCGCTCGGGTACGAACTGGAAAAGGAAGTCATTCGCGACGCCGACACGTTGGAGAAAAAGTATGAACGCAAAAAGTACGGCACGGTGAAGGACGCGCTCGCGCCCGTTCGCGCGACGGGCGCCGTCGACGCGTCGCGCGCGCCCGCGGTGACGTGCGCCAAGACGTTCGGGAACTCTCTGCTGTGTCACATGTACGCGCGACGACTCGTCGAGGTACCGAACGCACCGACGCCGACGCTGTTCGCGAACGTCGACTTTACGTTTGCCGACGCTCGAGCGCTCGTTCGAGACGCGCCGCCGGACGCGCACGCGCCGTTTTTATACCTGGGCGAAGATTTGAGTCTCACGGCGAGATTGTGGACGAATGGATGGGACCTGTACGTGCCCTCGCGCGTGCCCTTGGTGCGCTGTTACGTCGACCGACCGAGGGAGATGTGGATGGAGGACCGACGAAGCGGCGCCGCGTTGTACGGGGGCTCGAATCTGACAGTCGGCAGCGTCGTCGAGTGCGAGGAACGGGAATTTCTCAATCTCATCTCGCGAAGACGCGTGTTACAACTCGTCGGCGCGCCGGACGAGAACTCAGAGACATCGCGCGAGGAACCGATCGTCTTCACCGAGACGTACGGCGCTGGAAACGCGCGGTCGGTGGAATCTTTCATCGAACGCGTCGGCGTCGATTTTCGAGCCAAGACCGTCGCGCCGCGCGCGAAAGAAGGTGGAACGCACGCGCTCGACTTCTCCAATTCGCCCGGTTCGCTCCCGACGAATTGGCGAGATGGTTCATTGTACTCGATCGGGTGCGGTCCGAGCGAACTCGCGTCTTGGTACTAGCGCGCGCGGTTCGACGCGCGACGGCGCGCGTACGCGTACGTCACTCGGCGAACGCTTCGTCGAGCATCGACACGCACGCCCGCCAACTCTCCCTCGCCGCGTTTTCGTCGTAACCGAATCCAGCCTCAATATCCTCCGGTTTTACCTTTTCTGGACGCGTAAACGCGTGCCTCGCGCCCTCGAACGCGAACACCTCGACGCGCGTCGCGCCTCTCTCCGCTAAATCTCTCTCGCACCGCTCGAGCGCCTCCGCCGACGTAAACGGATCCGCCGTTCCGTGATACACGTGCACTCGACACGCCCTCATCGCGCGTCCCGGTAACGCGCACTCGTCCAACACGCCGTGAAACGACGCCACCGCCACCGCGTCGCCGACGTCGTCGCTCGGGGACGCGCCTCGCGCGACGTCCGCGACGACTTGTCCGCCGAGACAAAAGCCCACCGCCGCGTACTTCATCGACGTCGATCCCATCGACGCTCGAACCGCTCGAACCGCGTCCAGAACCCTCGACGCGCCGAAATTCGCGCGATTCTCTTCCCCGCCTCGCCTCTCGCGCCTCGTCTCCGCGTCGAAGACGCACGCGCCGACGTCGTAGAAATCCGGCGCCGCCGCGACGAATCCGCGACTCGCGAGTCCGTCGCAACAGCTCCGAATGAACGTCTCCCAGGGTCCGATGGCGGTGTGACACACGATGACGATGCCTCTCGGCGTCCGCGCTCGAGGCGTCGCGACGTACATCGGCGTCGACGACGACGCGTCGGGAATGGATGGCATCGTCCCGCGCTCGAACGCGAATTCGCGCACGTCGTCGCCCCAGGGCAAGGATTCCACCGGCACGCCCGCGTCGAAGACGGCACCGGCGCGCGTCGTCATTCGTCGTCGTCTTCCTCTCGCGCGCGATCGCGCGGGGCGAGGGCGAGCGTCGACGACGAGGCGCGCGGGGACGACGCGCGGCATTCTGCGTCGTCATGCGCGCGGGGACGCCGTCGACGCGCGTCGCCGTCGCCGTCGCGCGCGCTCGAGGCGCGACCGCGAGGTCGAGATCGCGTCGCGTCGTCGCGCGCGAATCGACGACGCGCGCGCTCGCGCGAGGGGTCGTTCTCGCGCACCAGACGCTTTTCGCGCTCGGGGCGCAAGACGCCGTCGCCGTCGCCGCGACGCCGGCGGCGTACGCGCCGAGCCCGTACGCCGCGGAGGATGGTCTCGCGCAGTTGTTCGTGTGCGTCTTCGTCCTCGTCGTCGGCGGGGTGGGGATGAAGGTGAGTCTGGAGGGGGAGACGGAGGCGAGGGAGGCGGCGCTCGCCGATAAAGTGCGCGCGCAGACGAAGGCGATGTCTGAGGCGACGTCGACGACGATGGAGGCGGTGGGAGGGGAGGAGGGGAAGGTGCGAGGGGTGGTTGAGGCGCGAGGCGTGGTGCGCGTGAACGATGTGCTGAGCGAAGAGGCGAGCGCGGAGATGTCGAGGTACGTCGACGAGACGCTGCGGGCGAACGACGCGGGAACGACGCGGGATTTATCAATGGAGACGTTCGGGAACGTGTATTGCAAAAAGAATAGGTGGGATTTGAAGTTGGCGTACGACGCGCCCGTGCGGAGGGCGTTGGGGGAGTGCGTGAGGTCGATGAGAGAGGTGTTGACGACGACGTGCGGCGAGGACGCCGAGCTCGTCGAGCTCGCGGCGTTGGTCAGTGATCCGGGTTCGACGCGTCAACCCGTGCACCCGGACACGGCGTATAGGCGCGATCCGTCGGTGTTCACGTGTTTCGTCGCGCTGCAAGACGTGGAGCGCGACATGGGACCGACGCTGTTTATTCCGGGCACGAACAACGCGCAGGCGCACGTCGAGTTCAGAGAGGGTCGAGAGCGAGGGGGTCCCGTGTTGCAACGACCGTACGAGCTCGGCGTCATCTCTCGAGGCGACGCGACGCTTTTCGATAGTAGGACGTTACACTGCGGGACGGAGAACGAGAGCGCGAGAAGACGCGTGTTGTTTTACTTTTCGTTTCAGCGGTCTCAGAGCGAAAATCCAAACGCGGCGATTAGCACGATTAGAACCGAACTTCGAGGCAAGTATACGCTCGCGGATTTGCTCGCGTGATTGATACGCTAGTTTTTCGAATGATACACGTGTACGCAAGCTAGCCGCGCACTATGTCATCGAGCGTCCACCGGGCGTCGAACACGTCGTCTCTGACGCTCCACTCCGCGTTCGCGTTTCGGCGCGTCGGCGCCGTCGGAATCGGTGGTTTGAGAAACGTCAGAGTCAGTAAGGCGCGACGCCCGTATTCGTTCGCCCCACCTTGATGAAACGTGCGCGCGTCGTACAACACGGCGTCGCCCTTTCGTAACGTCGCGTCGCAACATTTCTTTTCGACGAGCGCCGCAAACTGTTCGTCGCCCCACTTCGTCATCGGAAACGTATCGTGCGACGCTCTATCGTGCGTCCCGAGCACGAAACACGTCGGTCCCATCTCCGGGATCACGTCTTGCAGGGCGATGAAGAGCGAATACAACGGCGCGTGCGGCGCGTCGAACGACACGTCGGGATGGAGCACCTGTCTATCCGCCCCCTTCTCCGTCGCCAAGACGCTCATCTCCACCATCACCGCCTCCGACGTCGCGTCGTCGACGCGAGATAAAATCGACCGAACTCCTCCCTCTCCGCACGCCTGCGAGACGAGCGTCCTCGTCGCGCCATCGAATCCCAATTTCACGTCGGTTCGCCGAAGCGCGGCGCCGTACGTCGCCTCGACGGAATCGCACACCTCTTTCAACGCATTCATGACTTCATCGCACGCCTCGTGCGAGCACACGTCTTTTAAAAACACCGCCCCGTCCCTTCGAAGCGTCTCCGCCGCGTCCACCGCGTCCGCGTCCGATCGTATCCGCCTCGACGGCGGCGCCGGTCCCAACGCGCCCCCTCGCGCCATGGCCTCTCGCTGCGCGCCGCTCTCCGATCGAAGGTGCGCCGCGACCGCGACGGCGGGCGAGCTCGGACCGAGTCCGTCGTCCTCGCCGTCGTCCTCGAGCGCGGCGTCGAACGCGGGATCGACGACGGCGGAGACGTTTTCTCGCACGGGCCTCCACACGCGCGTTCGAATCGACCGCCTCGACGTCGACGCGACGCGCGAGACGCGCGCGCGAGCGACGTCGAGGCCGGGCGCGATCGTCATTCGCGCGATGGACGTCGTCTCGCCCCCGCGCGCGCGTCGCAGTGTCGACGACGGCGCGCGCCGCCGGAAGATGCGCTTTTTCCATCCACGCCGGCTCGTCACTTCGCCGCGCGCGACGACGACGATCGCGCGTCCCA
>MDTE01100987.1_pt1 | contig 27025 bp, 20 predicted proteins | sample 811231 | NCBI WGS metagenome assembly MDTE01 (sample SAMN05326651, study PRJNA326480) | marine metagenome | isolation source: seawater | place: Indian Ocean: Red Sea | collected 2010
CCAAAGTCGACCAGATCCTCGCAGTGAATATACTCGCCGCCCATACATAGATCGCAGTGGCCGCACGGGTACTGGGGCATGACGACGACTCGATCTCCTGGTGCAACCCTGCATGATTGGGCTACATCCACTACTTCCCCCATAGCTTCGTGGCCGAGAAAATCACTCTTATGACCCGTCGCGTAGGATATATACTCGGTGCACATCGGGGCAGATAGAATTTTCACTACCGCCCAGTGGTGCTTTGCTTTGGGATCCGGAACTTCGATAAGGGTACCCTGTTTTTTTGCATTTATAGTGGCTTTTAGCATCTGTAGAAGTTCTTCTTTCTATCAATAAATACAAGTATTTAAATGTGTTTGGAGACAGGTTAGGTCCATGGAAATACCGCTCGAGTTTCGCGAGTACCCGAGCAGAAAAAGTATCATTCGGTCATTGCCCGAGCAAATATGGTTTTATTCTGACAAATGAACAGATTTATGCTAATTGAAGTGAATTCAGATATTTTATGGTGGATTATTAAAAAATTAGCTGTTTTTATGGAGAAATTGTTCTATCTTAACTTCTCTTATCCAATCTTACTACCAGCAGGGAGAAACAGATTTATGGCCGAGCGCGAGAGTGGAACAGTCAAGTGGTTCAATGATCAGAAAGGTTTTGGTTTCATTGAGCGTGCCAGTGGCACTGATGTCTTCGTTCATCACAGTGCTATCCAGGGAGAAGGATTCAAGTCTTTGCAGGAAGGGCAGCAGGTCGAATTCGAGGTTGTCCAGGGGCAGAAAGGGCCGGCGGCGGAGAATGTAACGACCGTCTAGTCTAATCCCGAATTGGAAGAATGGCAAAGTCGCCGGCCTGAATAGGTCTGGCGACTTTCTATTATGGGGCTAGCCGGGCATTGCGTGTGTGAATGAGCCCGGGTTGTCTGCGGCCGGACCGTTCACTCGATCTATTTTTTTGGCGGCGAATCAGCATCAGCATCAGCGACCCCAATTGGATTCAGAGGGGCTACGGGGACTGATGGAGTATTCAGATTCAATTCAAGAGCTGTCGATCGGAGGCGTGGTATGGGAGTAGATACAGGATCGCGGGTTGCGGATCCGACCGGGAGGCGGGATCACGATGAACAAAATCTCACCGATGGGCAGCGCGACCAATGTCTTGCGGCGATCGACCGGGACAGCTTTGTCATCTTGCCTTGCAAATTACCTCAATACATGATCGACGGTGCCAATGCCTATATCGACGGCTTCTGCGCACAATTCGACGGAAAGGATCGACCCCGGCACGGCTACGGTGAAACCAATATCATCGAACGCGATCCAATCTTCCGCGAGTTTCTTCTGTACCAGCCTGCTCTGCAACTGAGTTATGATGTCTTCGGACCGATGTTTCACCTCGGCCAGGACAAGTGGACCCGCAAATACCGCACCGCAGATGGCCGCGACCCGAATGCGCTCGGTTGGCATTCGGACGGCCCGCTGGGTTTTCCCGAGGTCAACGGTTATGCACCGCTACACACGCTGCGTTTCGGCTACTTTATGAGCGATGCCACCCACGACGATTCGGGTACGCTCGAAGTCATCCGCGGTTCGCATCGCAAGAGGACGCTGCACGCACAAGAGTCGATACACTTCCGGCCCTTCACCCGCCAACGCGTCGACGATTTCGAAACCAATCACGTCTCTGTCAGGGGCGAGCCCGGTACTATCATCGCTTTTCACAACGGCATCTGGCACCGCGCTCTTCCCAACCAGTCTGCTATCCCCCGCACTATCGTCTACTTCCAGTACTGCCCCTGTATGATCCACCCGCTCCATCGCGATGTACCCTATCCGGGCGATATGTCCGCTTTCACGGCCGAGGAGCGCTGGCTACTCGGAGAGCCGCGCGAACCCAATAGGTGGGTCATCGGCACGGAAGAGGACAAGATGCGGATGGCTCGTTTTCGGCGCCGTGCGGATCGTTAGCACCGCTTAGCCGCGACCTCCAAGTGTCATGCCGATCTCGCAGCTTGGTGAGTAGACCCGGTCATCGCCCTTTCCACTCGGGTTTGCGTTTTGCGGCAAAGGCTCGGGGTCCTTCGAGGAAATCTTCCGCAGCGTAGAGTTTATCGGCCATCGGAAAAGTCTTTCCCACCGCCTCCGACAACGGCAACTCCAGGCCGCGCAGCGCCGCTTCTTTACTGGCCTGAAGCGAGAGCGGGGCGCATTCCATTATTTCTGCTACCCAGCGCTCGGTCGCCGTCCGCAATTCCTCTGGGGGAACCACCTCGTTGACCAAACCGATGCGCTGAGCCTCTGCGGCATCAATGAAGCGTCCACTCAAAATCATGCCCATCGCCGCGCTGTAGGGCACGCGGCGCACCAGTCGATGGATGCCGGATCCGTCGGCCATCAGCCCCCGCCGTGCCTCGGGCAGACCGAATTGCGCGTGTTCGGCGGCCACGACGAGATCGCAACCCAGCACTAGTTCGAGTCCACCGCCGACCGCATAGCCATTGACCGCAGCCAGCAGCGGTTTCCAGCAGTCTGTGCCGCGCTGGAAACCCAGTGCATCGGCATCGAGTACCGAAGCGCGGTTGAATGCTCGGATTTCCTCGCCCTGCTCACTGCGCCACTTCAAATCCGAACCCGCGCTGAAGGCGCGCTCGCCGCTGCCGGTGAGTACCGCCATCCAGATCTCCTCGTCATCGCGAACTCTCTTCCATATTTCGCAGAGTTCGGCGGCCATCGGCGGGTGCATGGCGTTGAGTACTTCGGGACGGTTGAGCGTGATCCAGGCGACGTGGTTTTCTTTGGCAAAAAGAACAAACTCGTATTCGGTCATTTTTGGCTCCGTTCTATCCGACGATTCCCTGTTTGTGCAGTGCTGCGATCTCTGCGTCATCGCAGCCTGCTACTCGCAGCACATCTTCCGTATCTTCACCGAGCAGCGGTGCTGCGCGTTTGATTTGTGCCGGCGTCTCGCCTAGTCGCAGCGGTGGTCCCACATGCCGCATGGTACCCGAAGTCTCGTGCGCAATCTCGACCAGCATTCCGTTGATCTCCAACTGCGGATCCTCCAGGGCCTCCTCCGTCGTGCGGATTGGTGCGACCAGGATATCGCGTGCCTCCAGGCGTGGGACCCACTCCGCGCTGGTGCATTGCAGGAAAAGGGGATCCAGTTTAGCGCGCAGTGCCCCTCGATGTTCAATAGCGGTTTCCAATGTGGCAAAGCGCGGATCTCCGACTAGTCCCTCAGTGTCCAGTGCATCCTGTAGATCCTGCATCAGTACGGCGAAGGGGCGAAAGAGTGCGGTGACCATCAGAAATCCATCTGCGGTCTTGAACACTGCTCCATCCAGTGGGTTGCCCTTTGGGTTGGTGGCCCCTCCAGCGCCGTCGTCTGCAGCCTCGGGATCATTGAGCCGCTGCGTCGTCTCCCAGGCCTGCATGCTCATCATACCGTCCAGCAGTGAGGTTTCCAGATACTGGCCCTCGCCGGTGCGCTCGCGAGCCAGGAGCGCCAGGAGTACGCCCTGGGCCAGCAGCATGCCACCTGTGAAATCGGCTAGGGTATAGGGCAGCCGCTGAGGCATATTGCCCGGTCCGATGAACCGGGCCACCACGCCGCTCAAGGCCTGGGCCATCGATTCGTGTCCGCCTTTGCCGCGTTCTACGTACGGACCCGTTGAACCATAACCCGAACCAGCTGCATAGACTAGGCGTGGGTATCTATGCTTGAGCGCCTCGTAGTCGAGCCCGAGTTTTTCCATCACCGCACCAGAGCGAAAGTTGTGTACGAGCACATCGCTTTCCTGCAGGAGACGGTGGACAATCTCCAAGCCCTCGGTCGCCTTGAGGTCGATAACCAGGCTGCGCTTGTTGCGATTGAGGCTGGCAAAGGGCAGGCTCTGCTCGCCTTTCCACGGACCGAAACCTCTGGCCAAATCGCCTTGACCGGGCCTTTCTATCTTGATCACATCGGCTCCGTGATCGGCTAAGACCTGGGTTGCCGCCGGACCAAAGATCACCTGCGTGAAGTCGAGTACGCGGATGCCGTCAAGTGCGGACATAGTCGTTCCTTCCTCGGAAGTAGAAAAAGTATGCTAGGTGCATAATAGTAGTTCCTGATCCACCAATCGCAAACGCACTCTGTGCGGCGCTCTGAAGATGCGGAGAGGTGTAGGGCAGTGGGATTATGCACACTTTATGAGACTTTAAATAGAACTCGGTCGATAAAGAGTCGGCTTTGTTCCCCCTTGACAAACCGACTCGTTTTTGCAATACCTTCCTTGCTTTGTACTGTGATATAACCTGGAGTTCAATTTATGAAAGTGGTAGTATTCGGCGCCGCCGGTTGGGTCGGGCGTGCGATATTGGCCAGTTTGGAAGGGCGGCACGAGGTACGAGCCTGTGACAAGGGGCCCGAGTCCTGGATAAGAGGGGGGGCCTGGGAAAACGGTGAAATTGTACATGGGGATATTGCGGACTATGAGGCTGTCGATCGTGCTCTCGAGGGGATGGATGCCATTATCCACGCCGCCGTTTATGCCGGAGCCTATGATTCCGACGATTTCGCTCCTTTCGAGATCAACCTGAAGGGGCTGTGGAACGTGCTCGAAGCGGCGCGTCACCGCCAGATCGGTCAGATCGTCCATATTGGATCTTGCCAGGTCGAGCATCCTGCGAATCGCTTCTTCAGTGCTGATGTTCGTCGTCCCGACGGCTCACTCTATGCCGTTACCAAACGCTTGCAGGAAGAAATGTGCCGCCAGTTTCACGAGGCTTTCAACCAGTCGATTGCGGTGCTGCGGCCCTGCTCGATTGTCGATAGTCGATTGGGTCTGGCCAAAGGCGGCGGTCAATTGGAATCGGGTACTTGGGAAATCGGCTGGGTTTGTCGTCACGACCTGGCCGAAGCCTGTCGCCGGGCGATCGAAAAAGAGGATCTCGGTTTCGAGGTATTGCATATGGCCGGAGCACCTGAAGCGGATCAATATTGCAATACCCAACGGGCGCGCGAAGTGTTGCAAATGGAATTCAAGACCTCTATAGATTAGTGTCGCTCTGGCTCGACTGGTCTGGCGATTCCCTGCCGAACCTGATTCGATTGGCCGTGGCGCGGAGGTTCTTGGCGATACGAACGAAGAAAAGATGGTCGCGCCTGCCTGTTCACCTGCACTTTAGCTCATAGTGGAGATGGTTGTCTATGTCCGTACTGAACCAAGAGGAGCTCGATTTTTTCGCCGAATACGGCTATGTCGTCGCCCGTCAGGTTGTCGATCGCGCCCAGGCTGAGCGCACTGCCCAAGCCGTTTGGGATTTTGCCGGCAAAGACCCTGATGATCCCGAAACGTGGTATGACGATGGTGGGATCATGGTTGAGATCTACCACCACCAGACACTGTGGGATAATCGCACCAACCCTCGCGTGCACCGGGCTTTCGCTCAGGTTTGGAACGATGAAAAGTTGTGGGTCAGCCACGATCGCGCCAGCATCAATCCCCCTGGACGCGATCCCGACTCCAAGGAGCATAACCTGCACTGGGATCTGAATATCGATAGCGGCCCCTTTTCCTTCGGCACTCAGGGAGTTCTCTATCTGACCGATACTCCGGCCGCACAGGGCGCTTTCATCTGCGTTCCCGGGTTCCATCACAAAATAGAAGATTGGCTCGAAAGCTTGCCGGCAGACGCCAATCCCAGGGAACAGGATCTGCTGGCGCTGGGTGCGGAGCGGATCGGAGCTGAAGCAGGCGATATGATCATCTGGCTCAATACGTTGCCCCATACGGCCAGTCTCAACCGTGGGCAGCGACCCCGCGTGGCTCAGTACATCAATATGAGTCCGGCCAACGAGGCCAGTGCCGAGGCGCGCGAGCGGCATATCCGCTTTTGGCGTGATCGCCTATCTGGTCTGGGCCGCTATGCGGAAGAAGGCGAACACCTGGCCGATCAACCGGCCGAATTGACTTCGTTGGGGCGCCGATTGGTCGGCGTCGATTCCTGGAACTGAAAAAGGAAGATATCATGGTTATTTCCTGCCCGCGCCTAACGAGCGAAAATGCGGATTTCGGGGTTGAGCATCCCGCAAAATACCGTTCTTGTACCCGACTCCCACTCCGACGCTATTGGGATGGACCGACCTCGATGCCGAACGAGGCCGGACTGGCTCTGGTCGGTGCCGAGGAGTTGGGTCTCTCTTTCTATGTCCAATTTCAGGACAGCGATATCTTTTCCACCGCCACGGGGGACAACCAGAAGATGTGGACCTTGGGAGACGTCGCTGAATTCTTCGTCAAACCCGGTATCGAGCGCTCGGACTACTGGGAATTGCACATTACTCCCAACGACTTCATTATGGATATCTACATTTCGGACCGGAGTAAATTTCAAGCCGGTGAAGTCACCTGGGACCAGGTGATTGCTCATCAGAGCGCTAGCCGCAAGCGCGTAGAGGTTGTTGACGGTCAGTGGTCGGTTGAAGTCTGCGTCCCATGGTCGGCTTTTGGTGTGGAAGGCGTACCTGCTAATGGCACTATCTGGCAATTCGCGGTCTGTCGCTACAATTACAATGGTGGACTCGACGATCCGGAACACTCGTCTACGGCGAAGTTGACCTCGCCCAATTTTCATCGCTATGAGGATTTCAGCGACTTGGTTTTTTGAGAGTTTGCTGTACGGGATCGCTGTTGCCGTATGCTGTATATTTAGGTTGAGCGTCTCGGACTGTATGCCGGCTGCTGCTCCCCTCAAAAAATATCCTCCAGACTACCAGCTTGTTTTTTAATTTTTGCAGGTGGGTTCTCTTGGAAAATCGGCCGGATATTCAAGACCTCTACCAACTCTTCTGCGCAATCGCAGAGAGGTTGGGGCGGTCTGCTCTTTTGCCTATCTTTTACTAGACCTAGCGGAGTTTGTGCTAGTGCGAATATCCTCTTGCTGGCCGAAAGATTCGATGCGATGAAGATCAAGTGGTCGATTGGTGTGATCATCCACCATAAAAAATACGGTTATCGGGGTGTTATCGCCTCATTTGATCCCTTTTGTCGAGCTGATGATACGTGGTATCTCGGCAACCGCACCCAACCGGTGCGAGAGCAACCCTGGTACCACGTACTGGTCGATCGTTCGGATACGACGACCTATGTAGCCGAAGAAAACCTGGAGCTATCCTCGGTCAAAGATCCGATTCGACACCCTCTGCTGAGCTCTTTTTTCTCGTCTTATAGCCAGGGACGGTACTATAGTGCTTCGCTGAATTGAGAGTGTCTATACGGTCGCGTTTTTCACCGATTCGATGCGCTAACTCGCGCTCAGTCGAGGAGTTCCAGGGCCTGCATTCCGGCGCGGATATACCCCAGTGCGAAAGCCCGCCCCCGATGGCCATAGGGCTCGTCACCGATGACCCGCGGTGTGTGATCCGGGGTGATCACTCCGTCGTAGCCGGCATCCCTGTAGGCCTTGAGTGCGGCGATCATATTGACATCGCCTTCGTCGATGAAAACTTCGTCGAATTTGGGGAAGCCGCCGCGCACATTGCGGAAGTGGACGTAGAAGATCTTGTCCTGGGAGGCAAAGCGGCTCACCGCCGCAATCGTTTTCTCCGGGCCCATCTCGGCCACCGTGCCCTGGCAAAACTCCAAGCCGTTGCTCTCGCTCGGCACCAGGTCGATTAGTCGCTGCATCGCATCGTGATTGGTCAGCAGCCTCCCGGTGCCGAAGAGGCTGCTGGCCGGAGGGTCGTCCTGATGTGCGGCGAGTTTGACTCCGGCGTTCTCGGCGACCGGTACCACTCGTTCGAGAAAATAGCCCAATCGCTCCCACATTTCCTCGACCGAGACGGGTTCTGCAACGATGGGGGGAGCGTCTTTGACCAGGTCGTAATCGAAGCTCTTGAGCCCGGCATCGCCGCGGCCACCCCCGCTTTCGTACGTGCGCCAATGGCCGGATACACCGGCCAGGCTGAAGTAATAACCGAGGATCGGGATACCGACTTTGCCCATATTTTCGATCGAAGTGATAACCTTTTCGATCTGTGCGTCGCGTTCGGCAGTGGCGTGGGTAATCGGCTGCATGTGATCGCCGGGTAAATTTTCAATTGCACAGAGTTCCAGATCGAATGAGTCGACAAATTTCTTCATCCGCAAGAGCTCGAAATAATCGAGTACGCCCTGGTCTCCAAGGCGGGGACTGTGGACGACGATATGAGTTACGCCCATTTGCTGCGCGAAGCGCAAATTATCTTTGGTCAGCGCTTCGAAAAAGAATTTAAGGCCGAGTTTCATGGTCTTACTCCGATAATAGGTGGTTTGGTTTATCGCGTCTGGTAGCGCCGCCATCCGCTGCGCTTTGTTTTAATCCCAGCACTTGGAAGCCGCGTCCGTCGCGGATGGTATGACCGCCGTCGTCCAGGCCCTCTTGCTGAATCTGTTGTTCGACTATTTGGGCTTGGGCAAGTTGGGCTTGGGCAAGAGTTTCGCGGTCGAATTCGACTAAAGCTTCGCTGGGATCCAAATCCGGTTTCCTCCTCAACGAGCTTGTAACGGATTGGTATCGGACATAATTCTTAGCAATACCGGGTCCGGCGCGCAACAAAAATCTCCTTGACAACGCAGGTGCTCTGAACTTCTATTATCCCGCTCCGAACCCTAAAGAGAAGCGATGCAAGCATTCTATCTACACGGCGCCTGCGATATGCGCCCGGCGGAAATCGACCAACCGCGACCCGGCCCCGATGAGGTGCTTATACAGGTCCGGGCAACCGGTATCTGCGGTTCGGATTTGCACTACTATACACACGGAAAGAACGGCGATTTTGTACCTGAGCGTCCCTTTATCCTGGGGCATGAGTCGGCTGGAGAAGTCGTCGAATCAGGATCCTTTGCTGCCACGCTTCCCCTGGGTAGCCGCGTAGCGATCGATCCATCTCATCCTTGTCGAAATTGCGCTCACTGCCATGCGGGCACCTACAATCTCTGCCCGCATATGCGCTATTTTGGTTCTGCTGCCTGCAGCCCACCCCAGGATGGCTCGTTCCGCGAATACGTCCAGGTGCGCGCCGAGAATTGCCATCTTATTCCCGAGTCCGTTGATTACCGCGAAGCCGCTCTGCTCGAACCCCTCTCTATAGCGGTCCACGGCGTTGGTCAGGCCGGTACCATTGCCGGCAAAAATGTGCTGGTAACCGGCGGTGGTCCGATCGGTCAGCTCATTGGTTTAGTGGCCCGGCACTATGGCGCCGCGCACCTCGCCGTCAGCGATATTCGCCAGGAGGCACTCGACTTGGCTACTTCACTCTGGGCAGACCAGGCCCTGCGTGCCGACGAGCCTGCTGCAATCGCCAGAGCGGCAGGTGCCGGGTTCGATCTAGTCATCGAGGCGTCCGGTGCTCCAGCCGCCCTGCAGATCGCCTACCAGCACACCAGAGCCGGGGGCACCATCGTCCAGCTGGGGGTCCAGGGCGGGCCGGTTGAATTGCCGGTCAACCTGCTCATGCATAAGGAATTGACGATTCGCGGCTCCTTTCGCTTCGCTCATGTCTTTGGTCGGGCACTCGACTTGTTGGCGCGTCGACAATTGGATCTCGCTCCACTGATCTCCGCCTGCGTCGACTTTTCCGATCTCATCGCGGGTTTCGATATCGCTCTCCAATCACAATCCATTAAGGTCGTAATCGACTACTGAGCAAATCATATGTCTGAAAATAATGCAAATCCTTTTAGCCTTGCCGGACATGTCGCCCTGATCACCGGTGGTGGCACCGGTATTGGCCTCGGTGTCGCCCGCGCCTTCATCGCCCAGGGAGCGCGGGTAGTTATTGCTGGCCGTCGCCGCGAATTGCTGATAGAGGCCGTTGAGGATCTTGGCCCGATGGCCGATTACCGGGTCCACGACGTGACCCAATACGAAACCTCGGAGCCGCTGATCGAATCGATCGAGGAGGAATATGGTCCGCTGACCGATCTGGTCAACAACGCCGGCAACCAGATCCGCCGCGAGGCGGAAGATCTCACCGAGGATGAGATGCAGCAGGTCCTCGAAGTACACCTGCTCGGTGCTTTTTCCCTGAGCCGACATGCGGCACGTCGGATGATGGAGCGGGGCCAGGGCAGTATCCTCTATATCGCCTCGATGGCCTCGCTTTTCGGCATCCCCTATGTCTCCGCCTACGCCGCAGCCAAAACCGCGCATCTGGGGCTGGTTCGCACTCTGACGACCGAGTGGTCGGGTCGCGGCGTGCGGGTCAACGCGATTGCTCCGGGGTGGATCGTGACCGAGATGAGTAGGACGGCCTTCGAGTACAATCCAGATCGCAAGGCCAAAGTTCTCGGGCGCACGCCGATGCAGAAGCTGGGCGATCCTGAAGATATCGGTTGGACCGCGGCCTTTTTGGCCTCGCCAGCGGCCAAGTTTATTACCGGGACCTGTATCCCTGTCGATGGTGGCGCCTCAATCGGATTCTGATTGCTCTGTTTTATTCTCCATTCAAGGATAGGCGATTTTGACTAGTCCAAATACAGCCAAGGCCTTTGCTCTGATCGGTGATCGCTATCACAATTCCGACTATATTCGCACCGGGCTGAGCAAAACCTTGTGCGAGGGGTTGGAACTCGACATCGATTTCAGCGATGATATCCATTTGCTCAGCGGCGAAACCCTGACGCATTATCCATTGCTCATCGTCTTTCGCGATGGTATGATCTGGCCCGATGGCTATGGGTTGGGTGCGCCCTATCCCGGTTACGATCCCAATGCCCAGGGAACCCTCAGCGATCCTCCAACACCCGAATTGGAGCCGAGTTCGGTCCAGTGGATCAAGGCCGAGCAAGGCCGAGCGGTGCGCGCGTTCGTCGAGGAGGGCGGCGCGGCGCTCTTCTATCACAATTCGACCTATATATCGCCGGGCAGCGAGGACTTTCGCCATGTGCAGGGATCGATCACCGAGGGGCATCCGCCTGTGCGACCCTACAAAGTGCAAATCGTCGATAGAGATCATCCGATTACCCGCGATGTACAGGATTTCGTCCTCACCGATGAGCAGCACTATATGCACTATGATAAAGAGCCCGAACACGTCCTTGCCGTCAGTATCAACGAAGATGGACACACCTTCAAGGAGTTGGGGGTGCGCTGTGAGGCGGCCTGGGCCTATGAGTATGGGCGCGGGCGGGTCTGCTACCTGGCTCCGGGACATACGATTCCGGCATTGTGGAATCCCGAATACGCGAAAATGCAGCAAAATGCGGTTCGCTGGCTGTTGCGCCAGGTTTAGCGGCGATCGCTCGTTCGGTGCATCCCCTGCTATAAAGCCAGTATTTCCCAGGTCCTGCTAGGTCTTTGGGATATTGATAGGCGTTCGCCTGTGGCCAGTTGATCGCTCTGCGATCCGACTTGGCCAGAGCAGCCGGTCCCGCCCAGGGCCGAACCACCTTATCAGTCGGTTTTGGCCGCGGTGGCCGATGGCTGGCGCGTAGTGCATTTTTCCATTGCCAAGCTCTACGCTTACGAAGGGCAGGATGACGACTATCTGGGTTTTGAGTTCGCACTCGAAAAATTCGCTTGAGAATCGTCTTGAGATTGGCGCCGGGTGCCGATCTGCGCGCAACGGGTTCGATCCACTGTGCTCGAATGACAAACACTGCAATAATCGAGGAAGGAGAGCATGATTCAGATCCGACCGACGCTCGACGATGATGGAGTAATGGATTTTGTCGCCTCTGGTCTGGTCGTCCTCGAAGGGGTGATCGACGATGAGTTCAACCGCCGTTGCGACGAGCTCGAGCGCGGCAATTGCGATGCCTTTATTGCCTCGGCCGGGTTCACGCGCCAGGTACTCCTGCATCCCGAGGTCGCCGGGGTTGTGCGCTCGCTCTTGGGTGAGGATTTTCTGGTGCCCCGAGGTGGGCATCATCACTACTTCGCCGAACCATATCTGGGTCAGACCTGGCATTCGGACGGGCTTTCGGGCAGCGGCTACGACGTTACTGAACTCCAGTGCTACTACTATCCCCATAGCGTCGAGATTGAGGACGGGCCGACGATGGTATTGCCCGGTTCGCATTGCCGCGCGGTCGATCGCGAAGCCATCGCTCACTATGGCGATATCAGCGGTCAGGTCTCGCTGACGGTACCGGCCGGTACTGTGGTGCTGACCCGCTACGGTATCTGGCATAAGGCGGGGGCCAAGACCAATGATCGCCCTCGCAGCATGATCAAGTTTTCCTATCATCGCACCGCCGCACCTCGTCGCGATTGGCTGTGCGATTCTTCGGTGCATCCGGCCTATAGCGATCGGCCGCGGTTGGATTATGTCACTGAGGTTGAATCCTACCGCGACCGGGTGCGCCGTATCCGGACCTGGAACTGGCTCTGTGGGGCCGATGGGGAAGTCCATCTGCGCTGGGAGCAATCGCAGCGCGTCTCTGAGTTGTTAAACACGTGATACTTTTTCCCCGATAGAAAGACTCCGATGACAAATAGACCTTATGCCTTGCGCGCCGTCCCCGGCTTCTACTCAAACGAACCCGGAATCCAACTCGCTGCTCAGACTTCCCATACCGCCAGCGACGAGGACTTGCAATTCTTCCAGCAGCTCGGCATCGAGTGGATCATGCTCGGAATCGAAGATCCGGCCCTGCAGACCGTTGAGCACTACAAGGGCTTCGTCGAGCGCTTCGCCGCTTATGGCATCCAAATCTACCGCATCTCAAACCGCGCGGTCCACAATGTACCAGAGATCACGCTCAATTTGCCTGGTCGCGATGAAAAGGTCGAGGAGTTGTGCCAGTTTATCCGCAATCTCGGTGCGGCCGGTATTCGCTACCACACCTATGCGCATATGGGCAATGGTATCTGGATCAGTGGCCGCACTACACGCCGTGGTGGGATGAGCGCGCGGACTCTCGATATCAACGATGCCCAGGGTCGCTGGGCCGATGAGACCTACGAGGGCGAGTTGACCCACGGTCGCGAATATTCCGAGGACGAACTCTGGGACAACTACGAATACATGATCCGCAGGGTCGCCCCCGTCGCCGAGGAAGCCGGCGTCTATATCGGTATTCACCCGGACGACCCACCGGTCTACGCGTTGGGCGGGATTCCACGCTGCATCTTCGGCAACTTTGCCGGTTATAAGCGGGCGATGGATATTGCGCAGAGTTCGAATATCGGCGTGTGTCTCTGCGTGGGATGCTGGTTGGAAGGTGGCAAGCAGGGGATGGGTGCCTCGGTGGAGGAGGCGATCGACTACTTCGGCAAGCGCAACAAACTTTTTAAGATTCACTTTCGCAATGTTTCAAACCCAATGCCCGAGCCCTGGACCGAAACCCTGATGGACGACGGCTACCAGGATATGCACCGGGTGATGCAGGCGCTGCGGGCGGTCAAATTTGATGGCGCGATCATCCCCGATCACATCCCCGAACTCCTGGGGGGCAGCCGTGCCGGGATCGCCTATTCGATCGCCTATATGAGAGCGTTGGTGCAGGCCGTCAATAATGAGAGTGGTGGTCCGGTCTAGTCTCTGGTTGACTCCAGACCATCTCGCTTCGGTTGCTCCTCTTGTCTGGATATCGTCTATGCCTTTATTTCGGTATACAGGTGCAGGTTGGTCCGCAGAGAGCGAATCCAGAGTTTTGCGTGCCCATAGCTCAGCTGGATAGAGCATCTGCCTTCTAAGCAGACGGTCGCAGGTTCGAATCCTGCTGGGCACGCCATCTTGAAACCCCCTTTTTTCAGGGGGTTTCTCGTTTTATAGAGGGGGATCGGATTGCGTGTCCTGACCCTTTAGAACGAGATTTTTTGGTTTGCGATAAAGCCTTCTGAATCCATGGATCAAATTAGCGTAGGTCGCGGCAAGGGAATGGGGAATACTGAACCACCTCTATGATATCTGATTGTCGGTGCGCTAAGATCGGTGGTTGGATCGTCGAAATCGCCAACGCGGTATGCGAAGGGTTCCCTTGCAGTTCCTACAGAGCCTTTCTAATTTCCCTCTAACGAAAAAGGTTTATTCAAAATCTTCAGCAACGCACTCGATTGAATGGTTCCTATGCGACTCGGTCTGGCCGTTCTCCTGGCTCTGTTTTTGGACAATGCAGCCGCTGAGGACATGCCGCCTCGACCCGGGCTGGCTATCGATATATCCGGCTCCCAAGGTGCAGTGCAAGTGCGGCGAGTCTTTGCCGATCGCTCATTGCGCAGCCCCTCTTTCCTCACCCATGCCGGCGACGGCACGGGGCGTCTCTTTGTCGGGCAAAAAAACGGCGTTGTACAGGTTTTATATCCCGATGGAGACCGCGTCGCCCATGCCGATATCTTCTTGGCGATTACCGACCGGGTCTATGATGAGGTGCTGGAAGCGGGTCTCTTGTCTCTGGCTTTCCATCCGGACTTTGCTCACAACGGTCGTTTCTTCGTCTACTATACGGCGCCCGGACCGCTCTCACGCGTCTCCGAATTTCGTCTTTCAGACCATCCCGATCGGGCAGATCCCGGCAGTGAACGCATCCTACTAGAGGTCCCCCAGTCGGGTGACTATCACTTTGGTGGCCAAGTGGCCTTCGGTCCCGATGGTTTCCTCTATATTGGCCTGGGGGATGGGGGACAGAGAGAGCGGGCACAGGACCTGAGCTTGTTGCACGGCTCGATTCTTCGTCTTGATCCCGACGGAAAAAGGGTGGATCGGCCCTATGCGGTGCCCGCGGACAACCCCCTGGTCGGCAACGCCCGCGGATGGCGTTCTGAGATCTGGGCCTGGGGTTTGCGCAATCCCTGGCGTTTCAGTTTCGATCCGCACAGTGGTATCCTCTGGGCCGGCGATGTGGGAGGAAGTCGGTGGGAAGAGATCGACCAGATCGAACCAGCCGGTAATTACGGTTGGCCGGATCAAGAAGGTCCGCAATGTATGGCCGGGGGTGGCTGCGATGGGACCGACTCTATCGCACCGGTATGGGCCTACGCTCATGAGGGTGCCCGCTCGGTCACTGGTGGATATGTGTACCGGGGCAATACCCTGATCCAGTTGCAGGGCGTTTATGTGTATGGCGATTTTGTCACCGGCCAGATCTGGGGTCTGCGCCTCGATGCCGAGGGTGCGCCCGACAATACTCTGCTGGCCGTCAGTCCCTCTCCTATCGCCAGCTTCGGTCTGGATGAGGCCGGCGAGATGTATGTCGTCGGTTTCGATGGGACCCTCTACGTCCTGACCCAGGATGAGGCGGTCTCCGATTTGCTGCCAAGTGAGTTGAAGGCCGTCGGGCTTTTCGCCGATAGTGCGACCCAGAGTCCGGCACCCGGCTTGATCCCGTATTCGGTCAATGCCCAATTGTGGTCGGATGGAGCGTTCAAAACTCGTTTTCTGGCTCTGCCGGAGAGCGGCTATATCGACTTTGCAGCTGAGGCGCCCTGGACCTTCCCGTCCAATACGGTCCTGGTGAAGAATTTCTATATTGAAATGGCGGTGGGCCGACCCGAAAGCCACCGTATAATCGAGACGCGTCTACTGGTCAAGAATCGCCAGAATGCTGGATGGTCGGGTTTCAGCTACCGCTGGAATGAGGCTGGAACCAATGCGACCCTGCTGCAGGAAAGCCGCACTGATACGCTGATTGTGGCCGATCCGCTGGCACCCGGGGGACAACGCCGTCGTCCGTACTACTTTCCTTCACGAGCTGATTGTCAGGCTTGTCACACCGTTGCGGCCGGGCACGTTTTGGGGCTGCACACGGCCCAACTCAATCGTCTCGACGATGGCGAGAATCTCCTGCGCACCCTGGATCGCCTGGCCGTTTTCTCCGCGCCGCTGCCGGCCTCGCTGGCGGGCCTGCCGCGCCTGTCCGACCCAACGGACCTGACCGAGAGTGTGGAGCGCCGTGCCCGCGCCTATCTCGACGCCAACTGCGCTTCGTGCCACCGGCCTGGCGGTACGAGTCGCTCGGCCATGGATCTGCGTTTCGCTGCCCCGCTAGAGGCTCTGGGTCTGGAGACTGCGCCTGTCCTGGGCGACCTGGGTTTGTTCGATGCCCGTTTGGTGGCGCCTGGGGCGCCGGAGCGTTCGGTGCTGTACCGCCGCATGACGGCTCTCGATGAGAGTCGGATGCCGCCTCTGGCCACCCAGCAAGTAGACGTCGATGGAGTGGACGCTGTGCGTCGCTGGATCGCTGGATTGGCGCCGGCGCCGGAAACGGTCTACTTCGCCGATGTGACGCTCACCCACCTGCCAGCTAGCCTCGACGGACCGAGCATGGATGCCCGGCCGGCCGACCTCGACGGAGACGGCGATCTCGACCTGCTGGTGGCCAGCGAATTCGCAGCCAATATCCTGTTGTTGAACGATGGCGCGGGTAAGTTCACCGACCACTCGGCTGACCGAGTTCCGCGCACCCTGCACGACAGCGAAGACATCGGCGTAGCCGATTTTGACCACGATGGCGATCTCGACGTGGTCGTGGTGAGCGAGAACGATCGCACCGACGAAGTGTACCTGAACGATGGGGAGGGGGTCTTTGCCGCCGCGCCGGGCAGTCTGGAGCGAGAGGGCATCTCCAATGCGGTGCTGGTGCGCGATGTGGATGGTGATGGCTGGGTCGATCTGCTGGTGGGCAATGGCGGTCCCCAGGGGGAGCAGAACCTCCTGCTGCGCAATAACGGGAGTGGCCGCTTTCTCGATGCCACTGCCGGGCGGTTGCCCGCCGTGGTGGATGTTACTCAGGATCTGGAGTGGGGTGATATCGACGGCGATGGTGATGGCGACCTGCTGGTGGGTAACGAAGGGCCCAACTACCTGTTGCGCAACGATGGCAGTGGAGTCTTCGCCCGCGCCCCATTGCCACTGCGGTCTCAAACCGAGGAGACGCGGGAGGTCGATCTAGGCGATGTCGATGGCGACGGTGATCTCGACGTCTTGCTCGCCAATGTGGTGCTCTTCAACCACAGGGGTATTACTACGCCGCAGAATCGCCTTTTGCACAACGATGGTGAGGGGAGATTTACCGATCTCACGGCCGCGAGTCTTCCTAGCGACCAGGACAATAGTTTCGACGGTGATTTCGCCGATCTCGACGGCGACGGCGACCTGGATATCATCACGGCCAACGCCCTGCCCGCCGGACCTTACCGCGTCTATTTCAACGACGGTGACGGTCGTTTCTTAGAGGCTACCCGGGCGGTTTTTTCGCCCGATCTGATCGGACAGGGCTTTGATGTGGAAGTGGCTGATTTCGATCTCGATGGCCGACTCGATCTGTATCTGGCCAGCCGCGGGATGGCGGATCGCCTCTTGTTGGGTCGAGCTATCGCCACCCCCGTGTCGGCGGCTTCGCTGCAACCTGAGCAGACAACTCTGTCTCCCAATTTTCCCAATCCTTTCAATGGCAGCACGACAATCCTCTTTTCGCTGGGCCAATCCGGTCCGGTGGAGTTGACCCTCTTCAATCTGGTTGGCCAGGTTGTGCGCTACCTGTTGGTACGGGACGATCTGGCGGCCGGATCCCATCAGGTTCGCTGGGATGGCCGGATGCAGGACGGGCGTCCTGCCGCCAGTGGCCTGTACGTCTATCGTTTGCGGTGGGGTACAGAAGTCCTGAGTCGCAAATTATTGCTGATGCGCTAGGGGTAAAAGGGGTTTTCTTGTATATTGGACGGGGGTTGATGCTTTTTGCTGTGTGCCAGAGGGCTATCTGAAGGTCTTGGAGCTAAGCAGGGGGATCGAAGATCGAATTGCACCGTGGCGTGCCTGGGCCAGGATCTCAGACTGTGGCTGCTAGGCTTCAGGGGTGCGGACGAGTTTTGCAATCGTATGCTGCAGTTCCTCGAAGTCGAGCGGTTTGGGTAAGAACTCGTCCATACCCGCTTCCAGCGAAGCGGTCCGGTCGCTCGGCTGGACATTGGCGGTCAGGGAGATGATAATCGGTTGGTGCGCTTCTGGTAGCGCTCTGATGCGCCGAGTCGCTTCGAACCCATCGACCAGCGGCAGTTGTAGATCCATCAAAACCAGTTTATATGCATTCTTTTGCACGGCCTCGATCGCCTCTGAGCCATTCTCGGCTACATCGGCTTCATAGCCTGCGAATTTGAGTAGACTGAGGGCTACGCGTTGGTTGTATATATCGTCTTCGACCAAGAGTATTTTAGATCCTTGATCGACTGGAGCGATCGCCCCTTTGGACGTGGAGGAAGAATCCGTGGTTGATTTTGCAGGAGTCGATACGGTGATCGGCAGGGAGAACTCGAAACTCGAGCCCACGCCCAGTTGGCTGGTAGCGCGGAGGTCGCCCTGCATGCGCTCGGCCAATTTTTTGGCGATGCTGAGTCCGAGACCACTGCCCCCGTACTCACGTGCATGCGATGAATCTGCCTGAGAGAAGGGTTGGAAGATCTTTTCCATCTGCTGCGGGGAAATTCCTATACCCGTATCCACAACTTCGATGGCTAGTTTCGCATCCTGTTCGTTATCCGTGCACAGGTGGGCGCGCACTGTGATCTTGCCCTCTTTGGTAAACTTGACTGCATTGCCGATCAGGTTGACTACGATTTGCCTGACCCTGGTTTCGTCCATGCGCGCGTAGGAGGGCACTTGAGGGTCGATTTCTAAGTGGATTGGCACCCTGCTTTCGGTTTTGCTCGAACCGGTCAGGCGAACCACCGAGTTGAGTAGCTTCCTGAGATCGACCCAATTCAGCGAAAGCTCGACTTCACCAGATTCAATAGCGGCGAGGTCCAATACCTCCGAAATAAGCCCCAATAGATGCTGGCCCGATTCGCGTATGATCTGCACGGCCTCGCTCGCGTCGTCGTTGAGATCCATATGGTTAAGCAAGGTGGACATACCGATGACCGCATTCATAGGTGTGCGAATCTCGTGACTCATCGTGGCTAGAAACGCGGATTTGGCTAGAGAGGCTGCTTCGGCTGCTACTTTGGCCCGTTCCAACTCCTCGGTGCGCATCTCTAACTGGCTTTGGGTCGCTCTCAGTTCGATAATAGTACTTTTTAGTTGTTCGGTATGAAGAGCGTCGGCGATTTTGACGGCCGCCATGGAGGCAATGGTCGTCAGTATCTCCTGGTGATCTGCGGTATAAAAACCAACCTCTGGATGCTCGGAGTCGATGACGCCAATACATTCCCCTTCGAACATGATGGGAACGGCGAGTTCGGAAAGCCGCATTTCATCGTCGAGAATATAGCGCGGGTCTTTGCGCGTATCGTGTACCCGCTCGGGTTTAGCATGAGCAGCGACACTGCCGACAATACCTTTGCCTATCGGAATGATAATGGGGTCTTTAATTGAGTACGCTTCGGGATTCTTGGGGCCGTAGGCTGCTTTTTGTACTAAGTGTGCGTCGTGCTCGTCCTTTAGATAAATGACGCAGTCGAGAAAACCTAGATTGGCGATGGCGTTATGAGCGATGAGCCATAAGATATCGACCAGCGAGGAGCTTTGCAGCAGCGCTTCGGCGAATTTATTGAGTACTTCTAAATGAAGCGCCTTTTCATCGAGGTGAGTGGAGTCGGGCATGGCTACCGCTTTTCCATATATCGACTGAATGAATGTCGTTACTCAGCAAGAGTATAGGGCTTGAGCGCCTTCGGTTCAATGTATTTATGCTAAATCGGAAGCGGATTGTTTGTGGCTAGAGGAGATTGTATGTTGTTCGAATCGCGCTTCGTCTGCGATTTGCTCCCGCGCAAATTAATTGAGCGAACAAAACCATGATAACTATGAGCAATAGCCCTCCGTTTCTCGTTCCACCTGGTGAGCGCCAGCTCTTCCTGGATGGTGTTGATTGTGTCCAGACGACTAATTTACAGAGAATCCTGCACCAACCAGAAAAAAAGGGTGCTTTAATTCGCAGTACCGATCCCAACAAGACCATTCAAACGCGCAGCGCGCCGCTCTGGGATCCGGAAATGGAGATTTATAAACTCTGGGTGATTGGTGCCGACAATCCCGTCCGTCAGAGTGCTGATGGTCTTCACTGGATCGAAGGAACGAGGCCTCTATCCGCTACCGGTGCAGAGTCCATGGTGGTATATGACGGTACTGACCCCGATCCCGAGCGGCGTTATAAAGCTGCGAGATTGAATGCGGGTTTTGCCGTTTCGTCCGATGGAGCGCAGTGGAGAAAGCTCGATGTACCGGCTGTCGCGAGCTTTGACGAGGGCAATTTCTCCTTTGATCCCAACGAGGGTCGGTTCATTCATACGGTGAAACGCACTGGGCCACATGGGCGCTCCTTGGCCATTGCGACGAGTGCGGATTTTGCGCATTGGGATGACTACGGCGTCGTCTTTCACGCTGACGATATCGATCAGCAGATGGGCCGCGAAACAATTGCCGCGCGCCGCGCCAATCCCGGATTGCAACAAACCGAATACGATACGCCCGAACACTACAGTGTCCAGATCTACAACATGGGTGTATTTCGCTACGAATCGCTCTATGTCGGTTTGCCGTCCATGTACCACCACACCGGAAAAGTGCCGCCTACCTGGGAGGGTTTCAAAAAGATGCGCCTTTCTCCCGAGATTGCGGAGGCGACGGCCCAGCACGGTGATTATACTGGTTTTTACACTATCCAGGTGGCCTGCAGTCGGGATCTGAGAACTTGGACGCGTGTTTGCGAGCGCAAATCCTTTCTTGAGACCTCGGCTCTGGATTCGGGCGCCTACGATTTACAGAGCCTGATCGGTCCCTCGAACGCGGTATTGCGCGGCGACGAGTTGTGGTTTTACTACACCGGTATCAAGCATTACGCCTTTATCCATTCCGGATCGATCAAGGGCTACGACGACTATACCGCTGATGCTGGTGCCATCCATTTGGCGGTGCTGCGGCGGGATGGGTTCGCGTCGCTCGAAGCCGGCGATAGCGAAGGGATGGTGGTCACCAGGACATTTACCCTCACCGGACGTGCACTCTGGGTCAATGTAGACGCGCGCGGTGGAGAGTTGCGCGCCGAATTGCTGGGCGCCAACAACGAGGTACTGGCTTTCTCGAAGCCGCTGAGTGGTGATATCCCGAGTGGCAGGATGGAGTGGTCGGTAGGTGCGTTCGACGGGAGGAGAGGGGAATCTGTACACCTGCGTTTCAGATTGCGCAATGCACACTTCTATTCGTACTGGATTGAGGAATAGATTCCAGGTACTGCGGGGCGGGTGTCGATGCGGCAGGGGTAGGCTGGTTTGAGCGCTTGGTTTATAAGATCTGGCGAAATTTATTAGAGCGATGGTTGGCGCCTGGGGACTGTGGTAATACCGATAAAGTATAGAGATTTACGCACTCTGTGCTGATCCTATTGGGGAATTGCACAACCGTTTTTTCAGCGCGTTTTGGGCTCTTGGGCGATCCTTGCGAATACTCGAGGCCTGTTATATATTGTTTTGGCTTGTTGGAGGAATAGATTTCAGGCTATGTGTCAGCGGTTTTGAGGTCGAATGTCAGTGGAAAAATTCATAAGTGACTTTAAATGTGTTACTTATGGTCTATAGGGGGAAGCTGTCGTTCGCCTTTTCGAATTCCGCTGGTTTCGCCAACCTTGAATTGTGGTATTTGCGTTCATAAAATCGCGTGGTGGGTGTAGCTCAGTTGGTTAGAGCGCCAGGTTGTGGCCCTGGAGGCCGCGGGTTCAACTCCCGTCATCCACCCCATTTTCGTTACGGCCTTTCGCGATGTGCCGCGAAAGGCCGTTCACTATATGGGCTAGCCATGAACGATCGAGATTGCGATCTACCTACCCAATCTTCGTCGACTGCCAGTGCTGTCCTCACCCTGCCAGTCGACGGCTATCCGCGATCTGAAACGGATGAGATCCTCGTGTCCGCAACCGGGTCCGCCAAGATCGTATCCCGCGCCGAACTGATCACTCTCCGCCGGCTGTACAAAGATGCGAACAAGACGTTCGTTTTTACCAACGGCTGTTTCGATCTTATGCACCGCGGCCACGCCGAATACCTGTGCCGGGCGCGGGCAATCGGCGATTGTCTGGCCGTGGGGCTCAACGACGATGCGGGTGTGCGCGCGCTGAAAGGTGCAGGCAGGCCACTGCTGCCTCAGGAAGATCGGGCCGTCCTGCTGGCGGCGCTGGAATGCGTTTCCCACGTCTGTATCTTCCCTGAGCAGAGCGTCGAAAGCCTGGTAGCTGACCTGCTGCCCGATGTGCTGGTCAAGGGCGGCGACTATACGCATGACGAGATCGTCGGTCGTGCGCTGGTCGAAGAAAAGGGTGGTCGGGTGCAGGTCCTGCCTTTGTGGCGGGGACTTTCCAGTTCCGAACTGGTGCGGCGAATAAGGGCCTTGCCCGATGAGTGAGACCGCAGCAGATCCAACGCTCATCGAGCAAGTCGATCGGCTCTTCCAACCCGGAGGGCAAGGAAGCCGCTGGTACGGGGTTCATGTCAAACCGCGTTGTGAGAAAAAAGCGGCCAGTGCTTGTTCCGATCGCCAAATTCGACACTACCTTCCCTTGCGCCGAAGTACGCCCAAGCCGCGCAAAGGGCAGCGTCGCTACACTTTCGATGTGCCGCTCTTGCCTGGCTACCTCTTCGCCTGTTGCGATGTGGCTGAGCGGCAGGCCCTGCTGAGCAGCGGCTATCTGGTGCAGACTATCGACGTTGTCGATCAAACCTTGCTGCTCAACGAACTGCGCCAGATCTATATGGCCAGTTCCGGCCCCACCGATCTGACCATCTACCCCCAGCTCAAACGGGGTCGGGCGGTCCGGGTTCTACGCGGTCCCCTACGCGGCGTGGCGGGCAAAATATCGGCGCGCAAGGACGTTTTTCGCCTGGTGCTCAATATATCCCTTCTCGGTACAGCAGTAGCCGCTGAAGTGGATATGGACGATGTGGAAATCATTTAGCCCAACTCGCTAAAAACCTGCTTGGCGAAAATCGGAGCAGGTGCTATTTTGGAATGAGCAGCCGTGGTTAGTACAACGGTGACCCTTCGACTTTCGTTCGCAATTCATGTTCAGATACGCTCCGCTCATCCTCGGCCTTCTGGCCCTGCATACTCCGCTCAAAGCCCAGACTCTAGTTGAGTCAGGTCAGGATCTACCCGGTGTATGGGCTGGGGCTGCAGCCTGGGCCGATTACGACCTGGACGGCGACCAAGATCTGGCGCTGATGGGTGAGACGGGAGCGGACGGCCAATGTCTGCGCATCGTTCGTATTTACGACAATCTCGGATCGTTGCTTTCCGAAGCCCAGACTCCGGGGCAGGCGTTGATCGGGGCCTATCACGGCGATCTGGCCTGGGCCGATTACGATTCGGATGGGGATCCCGACCTGGCTGTTGTCGGCTGGGATGAGGACAACGAAGAGAGTCTGCGCCTCTATATCAACAGCGAAGACGGACTCGAACGGACCTTTGCGCAGGATCTTCTGCAAATAGATGGCGCAGGACAATCCGTGCTGAAGGGAGTGCGTTATGCCGATCTGGCCTGGGGCGACTACGATGGCGATGGCGATCTCGACCTGATCGTTTCGGGGATGGAGCCTATGGGTACCTCCCTGACTGTGTTATATGAGAACGATGGGGGCGTATTAGAGATTGACGAAATCAACAGCGAGGGCATCGTCAACGTACACAACGGCAATGTGGCCTGGGCCGACTACGACTCGGACGGCGACCTCGATCTGGCCGTATCGGGTGAGAATGCGACTGTCACGGGGAACGAGATCGTGCCGGTTACGGAGTTTTACCTCAATGATCCGCTTGGTACTCTGTCTCTGAATGAGACTACATCCGTTTTGTCCGGAGCACAATTCGATGAATACTTAAGCAAGATCAGGGGCGGCGATCTAGCCTGGGGTGACTACGATCAGGACGGCAGTGTCGACTTGGCTATTGCCGGTCGCAATTATTATTGGGATACGGTTCTACGTCTTTATCGGAATAGGCCCTCGGGCGTTCTGACAAACGATGAGACCTTCAATATTACCAGCACGCGCCGCGTCACTAGTTCGCTGGCCTGGATCGACTACGATAACGATGGCGATCTCGACCTGGCTGCCACGGGTCGCTCGATCCTCTCCGAGTATCAGGCTTTCGTTTTCACCAGCGAGGATGGGCGGGTTGGTGGAGCGCCTGCCGAATCTCTGCTCGAGGGCCTGGCCGGGGGCTCGGCCACCTGGGTTGATTTCGACGAGGATGGACGAGCCGATTTGCTGCTCACCGGTAGCGATGCCAACGGCCAGCGCAGGTCGATCCTCTATAACAATCAGAGCACGGTCCTGCCCAACAGCGCTCCGACTCCGCCCCAGGTGCTCAATCAGCCCAAGGTCACCAGCAGTCAGATCTTCTTCAGTTGGTCTTCGGGCGACGATGCTGAAAGCACCGAACTGACCTATAATCTGCGGGTCGGCAGCGAGCCTGGAAGCGGCGATATTTTCGCCGGGGCCTCGACGATTGGACCGGGTAATGTCGGTTTTAAAAACCAGCAGATTCTGCGCCGTAGTATGGCTCCCGATAAATACTACTGGAGCGTACAGGCGGTCGATGGAGGGTTGGCTCGGTCCGCCTGGTCTCAAGAGCAAGAATTCAGAATCGATGAATTTGTCTCCTCAAATCAGCGGATTCGCTCGCTCGATCAAGCAGCTATGGACTGGGGCGACTACGATCAGGATGGCGATTTCGATCTGGTTATAACCGGTCTGAATCGCGCTGGCGAGGCGCAGAGCTCGCTCTATATCAATCGCGACGGAAATCTCGTCGTCGAATCTGAAGCTGGCCTCGAGCCGTTGCGCAATGGCGATGTCGACTGGGGCGACTACGACAACGATGGTGACCTCGATCTACTGCTCACTGGTGAGGATACCAACGAAAACCGCTCCGCCACTTTGTACGAGACGGACGGCGAACGTCTCGTATTATCGGCTCGTTTTCTACCCTCGGTATCTAAAAGCGCTGCCGATTGGGGTGACTACGACCACGATGGTGATCTCGACCTGGCGATCATGGGGCAGAGCGATGCCACGGCTGAGAATGGTTCGCTGCAATCCTATACTCTGGTCTTTGCCAATGACGGGCTCGGTAGCTTCGAAGTGATCGAAAACGAGTTCATCGGACTCCATGATGGCGAAGTACTCTGGGGCGATTACGACCAGGATGGCGATCTTGATCTGGCAGCTGCCGGGTTCAATACCGAGCAGACTCCGGACTTCAGAGTTTATGAAAATGAAGGTGCTCAGTTCGCCGATGCTGGTTTGGATCTGCCCGGACTGGGTTTCAGCGATCTGGCCTGGGGCGACTACGATGGTGACGGCGATTACGACCTTGCAGCGGGTGGCATCTCGGAGGGAGGGTTGCGGACGGACCTCTATGTAAACGATGGAGAGGGAGGATTTGTCCCGCTCGCCGATGGCAATTTTCCCGGGATTCAGGCAGGTGATCTGGTCTGGGGCGACTACGATAACGATCGCGACCTCGATCTGGTAATTATTGGTCGAGGTGAAGGCAATCAGGCCATTTTGCAAGTCTACGAAAATGCGCTCAACCGCGCTGGTTCGGAGTCGACCTTCGTAGAGGAGGAGATCGATCTTCTGAAGCAGCAGGGTGGCTTGCAATTCAGCGCGGTGGCTCTGGTCGATATCGACTCCGACGGCGATCTCGACTTGATCTCAGCGGGTAGTACCGCAGGGACTAGCCCCATCGTTAAGACGATCGTTAACGAGAATCTCACCGCTAAGTTCAATCGCAATCTGCCTCCCGAGACGCCGCTGGTGCAAGGGGCTGTTGATGAGGGGAATGCGATTACCTTCAACTGGCAGGAAGCGTTCGATGACGGTGAAGATACCCCGCTCAGTTTGAGTTATAACCTGCGCGTGGGCACTTCGGAAGAGGGTCATGAGGTGCTTTCGGGCAATATTTCCCATGGTTCCGGCAATATCGGTCAAAAGCTCCAGCACCAGCTCCTCGATCTCGAAAGCGGTACCTACTTCTGGTCGGTGCAGGCTGTCGACGACGGTTTTGCCCGCTCGGAGTGGAGCAATGCCCAGCCCTTTATCATCGATACGGTTTCGCCGGAGGTGATATTCGAAAGCCTGGGGCCGACTCACTTAGGCATCAATCAGACTGCTACGCTGGCCCTGAGTTTTTTCGATCTCCACTCGGGCCTGGTTGCCGAGACTGCGCCGACGGTCCAGGTCGTCGCCGGTGACGAGGTATTTGACTTTGAGCCGGTACAATTTACCGGGGATTCGTGGAGTGGCCGACTGACGGTCGCGGCGGAAATGCCCTCGGGCAGCGCCGCGATTCGGGTGTCGGGTGCGCTCGATCAGAAGGGCAATGTCATGGCGGTCTTCGATACCGTCGATGTCCTTGTTCTGGATACTACGCTGCCGACGGTTACGGAGGCTTTCCCCCAGATTGGGGCTAGCGAGGTTGGAGTCGAGACCGCGGAAATCACGATTCGCTTTTCCGAACCGATCGATCCGGCCTCGATCAGCAATGATCATTTTAAGATCCGGCAGGGTAGTACTGTCCTGGCTCATAGCGGTGAAAAGCCAGATTACGACGAGGCCACCAATACAGTTAGTATGGAGCCGGTGGCCGGTTTATCACCCGGTTCGGAATATACCGTCGAAGTGTCGGCGGCGATTCAGGATCTGGCTGGTAATCGGCCAGACGATGCGATCAGCTGGTCATTCAGCACCAGGGTGCCGCAACTTGCCCAGCAGACTCCGGTTGCGGGCGATTCAACCGTAGCGACGGCCGACAATGTGATCGAGGCTCTTTTCGATCATCCGATCGATACAGAGGCGCTGGAGGGGAATGTCACGGTCTTCAAGAGCGGTGCTGAGGTTGAGATCGACGATAGTGGTATCGAATTACTTGACGATGGTCTTAGAGCTCGTTTTTCGCTGGCTTCGGGCCTGGAAGCGGGTAGTGCCTATCAGGTCCGAGTCGCGGCGGTAGTGGGTGGCCCTCTGCGCGAGGGCGACTATGTCTGGGAGTTCAGCACGGCGGTTCCGGAACTGGTCGATACGAATCCGGTGGCTAACGCTGAGGCCGTTGAAGTAGGGCTGGAGGAAGTGCA
>MDTE01069619.1_pt1 | contig 27014 bp, 28 predicted proteins | sample 811231 | NCBI WGS metagenome assembly MDTE01 (sample SAMN05326651, study PRJNA326480) | marine metagenome | isolation source: seawater | place: Indian Ocean: Red Sea | collected 2010
TACTCTCCCGTATCTTAAGACAAAGTACCATCGGCGCAGAAAGGCTTGACTTCCGAGTTCGGAATGGGATCGGGTATAACCCTTTCGCAATAATCACCGGCGATAGTGTTATAGCGAAATAAAAATTAATGTAAACAATCTTTTATGAGAAAACCAGTACTATTTTAGTTATTTTCCAAGAAATTCTTTACATAATCTTTAAGGCTGATCTTACCAAAGTTTTTAAAAACTTTTGACGATAAACTTAAATTTGTTAAGGCAGATGCAAATCTCTCTCCTTTCCTTGCGGGAACAAATTTAATTTTAGAATTAAATAATTTTGCAACTTGTAAGATAGAAAAGCTCTCTTTATTTGAAATACTATAGCTTTTAAATTTTTTATTTTTCCACGCATAAAAACATATTTCGATTGTATCTTGAATGTGTGTAAAGCGCCTTGTTTGAGTTCCTGGCTTAACAACAGGCAAAGGTTTTTTTTTCAAATAATGATTCTCGAAAATACCAATCACTGTAGCCATTTTACCAGTTCTAATTTGTTTTGGGCCATAAACATTATAAAAAAAAATTACATCGTATTTAAAATTAAACCATTTTTTTAAATTTTCTAAAAATTCAATATTTTTTGATTTTGTGAATGCATACGGAGATAAGTCTTTATCTTTACCTTTGTTTCCTAAAGAGGCAGAAGTAGCAGAATAAATTAGTTTAATATTATTTTTTAAACAAAAATCAATTACAGCGTTAGTGCCTATTGTGTTTGATTGAATACATTTATTCATTTGAAGAAAGCTTTGGTAAATTCTAGAAAATTCACCAAAATGAAATATTGTTTCAATACTTCCTCTATATTTATTACAAATTTTATTAATATCTTTTGTGTGGCCAGATAAATATTTTACCCTTCTATTCTTAATATGATTTTTTTTTGAACCTGATGAATAGTCATCTAAGCTAATAATTCTATATTTGGTTTTTTTAAGAAAATACTCAATCAAATTAGAACCTACAAAACCAGCTCCACCAGTAACTAATAAATTTTTTTTCATAAATTAAGTTTCTTTTTTTAAAAAACTATCGTAAGTAATTTTAGTTCCTTCGTGAAAATTGTTTTTAGGTTTCCATCCATATTTTTTTGCCCTAGTGATATCAAGGCACTTTTTTGGGGTTCCATCTGGTTTAGATTTATCAAACTTAATTCTAAGTTTTATATTTAATTTCCTCATGATAAATTTTGCATACCAAATAATTGAAAAATATTTGCCAGTTCCAATGTTAATAAAAGATTCTCTTATTTTTTTATTCATGAAAAAAATTACAGCATCCGCAAAATCATAAACAAACATTAATTCCCTTTTTGGTTTACCAGTACCCCATAAAATTATTTCACTCTTTTTTTTTATTTTTGCAATATGTATTTTTTTAATTAGAGCCGGATAAAAATGAGACTCATTTAAATTATAATTATCGTTTGGACCATACAAATTTGGTGGCATCAATGTCTTAAAATTAAGATTATGCAATTTACTATAAAACTCACACATTTTTAGTCCTGCTATCTTTGCTATTGCGTAAGCATCATTCGTCTCCTCCAGGGGTCCAGTCAATAAATATTTTTCTTTCATTGGTTGTTTACATTTTTTTGGGTAGATACAACTTGAACCTAATAAAAATAAATTTTTAACACCAGCTAAAAAAGATCCATGAATTATATTATTTTGAATTTGTAAATTTTCATAAATAAACTGATCTTTAAATTTATTATTTGCACCAATTCCTCCAACTTTTGCAGCGGCAATAATTACAAAGTAGGGTTTGTGTTTTTTTAAAAATTTAAATGTTTTTTCTTGATTAGTTAAATCAAGATTTTTTCTATTTCGAGTAATTATCTTTTTAAAACCATAATCTTTTAATTTTTTTAGTATTGCAGATCCTACCATGCCATTATGACCTGCTAAAAAAATTTTAATATCTTTATTCAATTTCATTAAAATTTTTATATTCTGCCTCGATCATTTCATCTATAAGAGTATTAATATCTTCTATGGGTTTCCATTTAAGCTTTTGTCTAGCTTTTCTTGCATCACCTAAAAGGGTATTAACATCTAATGGTCTAACATAATTTTTATCACATTCAATAATTGGATTATTATTTTCATCATACGCTTTTTCTTTAAGCCCTTTTCCTTTCCATTTAATTTTAATATCTAATTTTTTTACAGTTAGATTAATAAATTGTTTGATTGAATATTGGACTCCAGTTGCAATAACATAATCGTCTGGAGTTTTTTGTTGAAGAATTTTCCACATTGCTTCACAGTAATCTCTTGCATGGCCCCAGTCTCTTTTTGAATTAAGATTTCCTAAAAAAAGTTTTTTTTGTTTTTTTTCTTTAATTTTGCATAGTGCTGAGATTATTTTTTTTGTTACAAATGTTTCACCTCTTCTTGGACTTTCATGATTAAACAAAATCCCATTACAGGCAAAAATATTATATGCTTCCCTATAATTTTTCGTAATCCAATGTGCATATAATTTTGCAACACCGTACGGGCTTAATGGATAAAAATTTGTTTTTTCATTTTGAGGAATAGTTTGAACTTTTCCATACATTTCGGATGTGCCTGCTTGATAAAATTTTGTTTTTTTTTCTAATTTGTGAAATTTTATTGCTTCCAAAATTCTTAGGGCTCCCAATGCATCTGCATTAGCAGTATACTCCGGAACCTCAAATGAAACCGCTACGTGAGATTGAGCAGCTAAATTATAAATTTCGTCAGGCTTTGTCTGTTTTATTACACTTGAAACCGATAGAGAGTCAGTAATGTCACCATAATGTAATCTAAACCTATAATTTTTATCGTGAGGATCTTGATAAATATGATCTACTCTTGACGTATTTATGCTTGAAGATCTCCTTTTAACACCATGAACAACATAATTTTTTTTTAATAAAATTTCTGCAAGGTATGATCCATCTTGCCCCGTAATACCAAAGATTAAAGCAACTTTTTTTTTCATATTAAAAAATTTTATATATCTTTTTTTGCCAATTGGTATATCAAACTTTATAAACTCATTATATTTTTAATCTTTAACATAGATATAATCGAAACTTTTCCTAAAAGGCATTTTAACTTTGTAAAATTTATTGAAACCGTTATTTTTCAATAAGTTATTTATATCACTAAATGTATAATTTTTAACAATCATATTGTCAAAATGATGTTCAAAAAGGATGATTGAGACTTTTGAAATAAAATCCTTCAAACCTTTTAAAACCTCTAATTCATAACCCTCAGTATCAATCTTTAAAAAATCAATTTTCGTTATTTTATTTTTTTCTAAGTATTCTTTAAAATTTACTTGTTTAACTTTAATCTTTTTATTTAATAATTTACCTAAATACTTTTCTTTCTTTTTAAAATATTTAGAATTAATATTTAAATCTTTCAAAGTTGAAGATGATGATTCTCTTAAAAAATTCAATTCAACATCCTTAGTCCAATAACCAATTGCAATATTTTCCAAATGTATTTTTGTATTAGTAAATTTTTTTCTTAAATTTTCGCAATTTTTTGTGAGCGTTTTAAATGTAAATTCTGAGGGTTCAAAAGAGTAGATATGTTCTACATCAAAATTTTTCAAAAAAAGTTCAATAGATTCTCCCTCATGAGCCCCAACATCTAATACAACTTTAAAAGAACCATTTGGATTAATTCTTTTTAAATTTCTGATAATTTTTTTTTTATGGGAAAAATCAAAAAAAGCTAAAATCTTTTTAATTAAGAAATTCATTTTCTTTCTTTACTTATTTGATAATAATTACCTTGTTTTTCTATTTTTATATTTTGATAAATACAAATATTAATATCTTTGCTTTTACAATTATAGAATTCACTTATTATTTCTCTTAAAAATCTATCTATTCTTAAGTGGTTTTCATCTACAGTGTAATAGGTTTTTTTAAATATATCGTAATTATATTTTTCAGTTTCAATAAAAATCCTATTAGTGTTTCTTCCAATAAATATTATTATAGATAATGAAATTAAAACTATCAGTTTTTTCTTAAAATTATTATTAATTTCAAATCTTGATATGTAAATTGATAATGGAATAAATAACGTTAAAGCAATTAAACTATAACCTCCATATCTTAAACTTGGATGATTATAAAACCACTCAAACAAAAGAATGAAAATAATAGTAAAAATAATATAAATTTTTTTATCTAAGTAAATTTTCTTTAAATTTTTGGAATAAAAAGTCATTAATACAACAAAAGACAAAAATATTATCCCAGCTAAAAAATCTGAAACTTTGTTAAAAAAATATTTGTCTATCCAATTACCAACCCAATTAAATCCTTGAATATAAATTTCTGGATTTTCAACTCGGAAATCTGGACCAGCTCCAGCCTTAGACCATTGTTCGTACCAATCGTTCATCAATTTTGCTTCAGAGTGTAAAGACCACGATAAACTATCCAAGCATGTAAACTGTATCGGGTACAAAAAACATCCTGTGTTGAAAAAATTTACTGATAAAGTAAATATTACGAGTAAAAGAAAGAAATAGAAGTAAAAATTTTTAAAAAAACTAAAAATCAAATTTTTAATATCATTTATTTTTAAATAATAAAAAATGGGAATTAAAACTAATAGATATAAAACGTAGAAAGCTTTAAGTGATAATATTAAAGCTAGCAATATAAAAATTTTTGAAAAAAATTTTTCGTAAAAAAACTGATTTCTCAAAAGACTTAAAATTTCAATGAACAATATTAAAATTAATATTTGTGCTGAACGATCTGTACCATGTTCTGATATTCTATAAAAAAAGATGTTTACAAATAATAATGATAATAAAGTCAAGTAGAATATGAAATCATAATTTTTGAGTCTCAAATCATTTCTTAATTTAAATATTAAGATCAAATTTGAAATTCCCATTATTAGAGTAGCTCCAAAATTAAATGAAAAATACTTTATATAAGGTAGGTAAAAAATCGAGTTAAGATAAAAAATTGATGAAGGAGTTCTAAAACCATGATTTAGGTTACCAATACCAATAATTAATTTTTCCTGAGTTAAGTAATATGCGTACGGGAAATGGTAATAAGGAAAATCATCATGAGTTTTAGAGACTAATAACCCAAAAATTAAAACTATGAAGATTGTATTTATATAAATTCGATACTCTTTGAGTATATTTTTTTTTCTATTTTTTTCTATTAAAAATAGGCTGATCCCCAAAAGTATTATTGTTGCATTATGAAAATAACTATGACTAAAAAAAAAATGTGTAAAATAAGAAATTAAAATCCAGAAAAGTATTGCTCCTAATAAAGCATATTCAAATTCTATATTTATTTTTTTATTTGTGTAACTTTGGAAAGTCAATGCATATCCAATTAATGAAATGATAATTATAAAATAAGAAGATAAAAAAATTATTAAATTCATTGGTTTTTAATTTAATTTATTTATTGAAGTATAAAAGATAGTTTTTAAACTTTATATATATGATAACTAAAATTTAAAGTTTTATATATGCTAAAAAAACGATATATACGATTTATTTATGGATAATCTGACTTTAGTAATACCTGCAAAAAATGAAAAAGAATCTTTACCCAAAGTTTTGGAAGAATTAAAAAATTTTAATGTAAGAATTTTAGTAATTCTTGAGGAAAAAGATATTGAAACAATTAATTCAATAAAAGATTATGATTGTAAAATTTTAAAGCAGTCTCAATTAGGATATGGAAGTGCTTTAATTGAAGGTATTAACAATACAACAACAGAATTTTTTTGCATTTTTAACGCCGATGGGTCTTTTAATCCAAGTGAATTAATTAATATGTATAATTTAGCTGTAAATAAAAAATTTGATTTAATTTTTGGAAGTAGATATGAAAAAAATGCCTCTAGTGAAGATGATACAATTATTACCTTTATTGGTAACAAAATTTTTTCATTTTTAGGAAAAATTTTTTTTTCACTTCCTATTACTGATATTCTTTACACATTTGTTTTAGGCAATACGGAAAAAGTAAAAAATCTTAAACTTATTAAAAAAGATTTTAGTTTTTGTGTTGAGCTTCCAATAAAAGCAAAAAAAGCTGGCCTTAAATTAGGAACAAATTCAGCACTTGAGAGAAGGAGGATCGGAGGAGTAAAAAAAGTGAATGCTTTCAAAGATGGATTAAAAATTTTATTTTCCATGATCGTATTATACTTTTTTTAATAAATTTTTGTATCTTAACAAAAAATAATAAATTATGAGATAAAACATTAGACTTAGAAATAATAGAATTAATTGAAATTTCGTATTATTAATATTTATTGATGCAAAATATAGTATTACCCCATTATAAATATTTATAGTTAATCCAGTGATTGAGTTTAAAAAAGTTTTACTGAAATTTACTTTTTTAACATAAAAATGGAATAATATTTGATGAAAATGTTGCGTATCAGGCTTAAGAGGTGAATAATTTGATTTTATTTTTCTAATCAATGAAAATAAAATTTCAAATGCAGGATACCAAAAAACATTTGCGATAAAATATGGTGATATCTCTTGATTTTGTAAAAAAATATCAATTAAGATATATCCAGTAAACAAAGATAATAAATAGACACCGCTGTCTCCTAAATAAAGTTGATTTAATAAATTAAAAAATAATAAAATAAATAGAATTATTATAAAAGAATTAAAGAAAATTTCGTCATAAGAAATGTAACCTTTATTTATTAAATTAACTATCAATATAAAAATTATTAGAAAATAACCAAGAGAAATACCGTTATTTCCGTCTATAAAATTTGAACCATTTATCAAAACTAAAAAACAAAACAATACAAAGAAAATATTAAAATAATAATTTTCTAAAAAGTTATTAATCAATTCTATTCTTATGTCGTAAACTACAATTTCAAAATGAATTATAAAAAAAACAAGTAATAAAATTTGTGTTAAAAATCTAAAATAGGGTGACTTAATCAAATTCAAATCTGTGATAAGGCCAAAAAGAAAAAAAATTGTAAAATATAAAATTAAAGTTAATTCAAAGTACTCGTAATTTAAGAAAAAGAAAACTATAATGAATAATCCTCCAGATAAAGGTACTTTATTTTCTTGATTGTAGATTTGATGAGATTGTCCAGTGGTATTAGGTAGTATATTTTTTTTTTTAAAAAAAGCATTAATTAAAAAAATTGATAAAATTAAAAAAAAGACGTCAATCATTTCTTTAAAAAGTTAATAGATAGAATACATAAGTTATATAATGAATTAAGAACTGACAGTTTTAAAAAATTTCTGTAAACAAAATAACCATCAAATAATTTCTGAATAGTCGAGGAAGACAACGAATCTCTTAAAGATCTCCATGATGTGAGGGGTTTTTTAATTGGATGAAATACAAAATTTTTTTTTGCTAATTTTAGCCACAAAATATAATCTTCTTTTGTTTTTAAATTTGCGAAACGATTTTTTTTTAACAATTCTTTTTTTATCATTACAGTTGAAAGACCAATATCGCAAGATTTTATAAGATCTTTATATTCTATCTTTTTTGCATGCCTGTAACCAATTTTTAAATTATTATTATCTATTATATTATATGAAGTATGGCTGATTAATATTTTCTTTTTGATCATAAAACTTAATTGCAATTTAAGTTTTTCTGGATGCCATAGATCATCTGAGTCAATAAATGCTAAATATTCACCTTTAGAAAACCTAATTCCCTTATTTCTTGACATTCCTGCTCCAATATTTTTTTTATTAGTGATCAATTTAATACGATTATCTTTTTCCTTTAATTCTTTTATCAAAAGTAAATCTTCGGTGTTATTGTCATCGTAAATAATTAATATCTCAAAATTTTTATACTTTTGTCTTAAAATGGATTGAAGTGTTTGTTTAATATATCTTTTTTTTTTATAATAAGGAATTATTATGCTAACTAATTTCATTAAATATTTTTATATAATAATTAAACTATTTTAAGATTAATGACACAAAAAAAAATTATTCTTTTTATGCCATCTGTCGAGGGTGGAGGTGTCGAAAAAAATTTTTTTATAATTGCAAATTATTTAGCAAAAAAATTAGATAAAGTATTTTTAATCACAGCAGAAAAAAATTTGGAAAATAATTTAAAAAATATTGATATAATTTATCCTCAATCAAATTTTTGGAGAAATAAAGGCAGAATAAGAAAATACCTTGTTTGTATTTTTAATCTAATACAAATTTTAATTAAAAATAAAAATATATTGGTTTTTTCTTTTCAAGCAAATTTGTATGCAATTTTTGTATGTAAGATTTTAAATACTAAAATTATCTCAAGATCAAATTCCTCTCCAACTGGATGGTCAAATAATTTTTTTAAGAAATTATTATATAAAATTGGTTTGAATTTAGCTGATAAGTTAATTGTGAATAGTATAGAATTCAAAAATGAGATGAAAAAAAAATTTTCAGTTGATCCAATTCATATTTATAATCCATTAAATCAAAAAGAAATAATAAATTTATCAAAGAAAAAAGTTAAGAAAATTTTTAAAAATGATGCTTTAAAAATAATTAATGTAGGCAGGCTTGTTGACCAAAAAGATCAAATTACACTGTTAAAAGCCTTAAAAAATTTAAAATATAAAATAAATTATAATTTAATAATAATCGGTCGAGGTAAAAATAAAGATATAATTGAAAATTACACTCGCCAAAATAAAATAAATAAGTTTGTCAAAGTATTTTATACTAGTAACCCATTTCCTTATATTAAGGATTCTGATTTATTTGTGCTTTCGTCTACCTTTGAAGGCTTACCAAATGTTTTACTTGAGGCTATAACTTTAAAAAAATTTGTTATATCTTCAGATTGTCCAACTGGGCCAAGAGAAATATTAGATAATGAAAAAGGAGGTTTTCTTTTTAAGGTTGGTGACTACGAATCATTATCCAAAAAAATTACACAATACACAAAAAATAAAAAATCTTTGGAAAAGAAAATTAAATATTCTAATAAAAGATTGATTAGATTCGATTATAAAAAAAACTTAAATAAATATCTAAAAGTAGTTAATTCGTTATATAGATAGTTCTAGGATCATTTTATGAAAAAAATTATAATTCTTGGTGCGGGTATTACAGGCTTGAGTGCAGCTTGGAAACTTTCTGAGAAAGGTTTTAATGTTGAAATTTTAGAAATGGAGTCTGCAGTTGGAGGGCTGGCTAAAACAATCAAGTTTAAGAATAGCTTAGTCGATATCGGACCTCATTCATTTTTTTCTGAGAACAAAGAGATTTATGATACAGTAAAATCTCTTTTTAAAGAAGAACCTGAAGAAATTCCAAAAGTAACAAGGTCTGTAAAAATGTTTTTTATGAATTACTATGTAGATTATCCTTTGTCAGCAAAAAGTATTTTTTTTCAAATGGGTCCTATAATCCCTTTGAAAAGTTTTTTCAGTTTTTTAAAATCGTTTCTTAAATCTATTTTTTTGAAAAAAAATGTTTCTGAAAAACAATCAATTGAAGAATGGGCAATAGGAAATTTTGGCTTTTTTTTATTTAAGAATTTTTTTAAACCTTATACTGAGCAATTTTGGAAGATTAAGACAGAAAATCTTTCTCACAGAGTTATACCAGCTAGTAAGAAGTTAGATTTTGCAAAAACACTAAAGCATCTTTTTTTTAATAAATATTTAGAGTTTTCAAAAAGAGAGCCTGGAGCATTAAATTTAGTTCAAAGAGAAAGTTTACCAACTTTTTACCCAAAAAAAGGTTTTGGTCAAATAGCTGAAAAGATTAAACAAAAAATTGAAAAAAACAATGTTAAGATTCATCTTAACACTAAGGTAAAAGATATTATATTAAAAGATAAGAAGTTCAAAATAAACACAAACAAAGAATCGTTTGAAAGTGACCATTTAATATCAACATTACCTCTTGATTATTTAGTAAAAAATTTTGAACCTCTTAATTCAAATGAAAATTTGAAATTCGCAGCACAAAATTTAAAATATTTAGCACTGAAAATGGTTTATTTAATTGTTAAAAAAAAAGATGTTCTTGGGTGTCAATACTGTTATTTTGTTGGAAGACCATATAACAGAGTTTCCAATTTGAATCTTTTTAGCGATGATATTTCAAAAGAAGGAACAAGTGCCCTTTCACTTGAAATTTCTTGTCATAAAGATAGTCAAACATGGCTGTCAAAAGATGAGGATATTTTTGAAGAATGTATTACTAATTTAGAAAATGATAAAATATTAACTCGTGAAGACATATTAGATTGGAAAATTTTAGACGTTCCAAATGTCTATCCAATTTATAAGTTGGATTACGAAAATCATTTAAAAATTTTAGAAAATGAATTTAAAAATATTAATAATTTTCATTCAATTGGAAGACTTGGTCAGTTTTATTATGGCGATATTGACCAAATGATGAAACTTGGTTTTGACACAGCAAAAGAAATATCTAAAAATTAAAAAATTTTTTAAAAAAAATTACATTTTTTCTTATAAAATTTTTAATCGAATTTTTCCTTGAAACAATTTTTTTGTTTTTAGATAGATCTTTTTCATTAAGTTTTTTTACTTTGGCTGCACCTGACCCTAAAAAATAAAATGATAGTTCAAAGTTCTCATCATTATTATTAAAAATACTTATAATTCTATCAAATGTCTCTTGATTATTAACCTCACAATTAAAATTATTTCTCTCTTTGTTTTTGAGATATGGAATCCATGAAATATCATCAAAAACAAAAAAGCCTCCAACGTTTAATTTATGATAATAATAATAGAAAATTTTTTCTATGTGGTCAGCATTATGAAAGGAATCCAGGTAAATCAAATCAAATTTTTTGGGTAAGGCTTTTTCAAGATAACTAAAATTATCATCTCTTGATAAATGAAATTTCCATTTATCACTTTTTGCAACATTAGAAAAGTCTTCCATATCGACAGAATGAAGAAATCCATTTTTTTTTTTCACAAACTTTTAAAAATAGATTTGTAGAAACACCAAATCTTACTCCAAATTCTAAAATATTTGGTTGATTGAAATTTGTTAACTCAGGTAGGATAAAATTAGAAATTTTCTTTTCATATTCATCATTGGTATTTTTCATATCAATCTAAGAAACAAGTTAATTTATTATAATGTCTTAATAAACTAAAGTCTTTAATTTTTTTTTTAAGTTTAAGTTTATATTCATCTTTTTTTTCGTCACTTAAATTTTCAAAATTTTCTAAGGCTTTTACCAAAGAAGATTCATCATTCGATTTAAATAAAATTCCATTTCTTCCAAAATCTAAAATTTCTTCAGGCCCATTTCTGCAATCACTTGAAATAACAAATGTATTAGAAAAACCCGCTTCAAGAATTACAAAACCTGGATCTTCCCATAAAGATGAAAGAATAAAGCATTTGCTTTTTTCAAAAAAGGTAAAAACGTTATCTTGATAACCAACAAGTTTTACAAAATTTTCTAATTTTTTTTCCTCAATCAATTTTTCTAATTTTGCTCTATCCTCACCTTCCCCAACTATAATCAATTTATTCTCTTTTTTTTTATTGAATTTTGAAAAACTTTTTATCAAAAAAGAAAAATTTTTTTGATAAGTAAGCCTTCCAATAGCTAAATAAAAATTATCATCATCAAGTTTTTGATCAATTTTTTTTTTTTTTTCATTTATAAGATATGGACTTATCGCTGGATCATAAAGTAAATGAATTTTATCTGGTTTTACAATGTCTAAGCCATTTAGATATTCTTTTGTTCCCTGGGTTGGACAAGTGACTAGGTGAATTTTATTTAATGTAATTTTCCAAATTAATAATCTTAAATTTTGTAGTTTTGGTAACCCAGAGATCCTCAGAATTAATTTAGTATGGCTTTTAAACAAAAAATTTACCATCAAGGGAACAGGAGTTATTAAATGTGCAATAAGATAATCCATTTTTTTATTTTTAAATAACTTTACTAAGGGAAAAAAACTTATTATTAAGATATAAAAATAAATCATTCTACTTCTAACAAAGCCTTTAAAAAATTTATTTTTTAAAATTTTTGAATTAGTAAGATTTATTATTTTTATTTTTTTATTTATTAATTCCTCCTGATACTGGTCCCATTCACCTGCAACATTTATTATACATGGAAAATATTGTTGTTTTGAATAACGAACCAAAGAATATGCAGAGTTAATAACTGCTCTAACTGTTGCAACTCGATCTATATGTGGGGACCAATAAAAAATGTTTTTCATTAATTTTTTAATATCTTCTTTTATAAAAATTTTTTAAAATTTTTAATAATCTTATATATAATTATAATCAAAAGTAATAAAATATTCTGACCGTTGTCATATCTAATCTTTATTTCTTCAAAAAATAATTTTTTGAATGGTATTGTGCTAGAGTATCCACCTCTCCTAAATATTCCCGTTACTTCATTTTTTTTTGTTGATGTTCCTATTAATTTTTTTTTTACAATCATTCTGTAAAAATAATCATAATCAGCATGAAATTTATATTTAATATTATACTTCCCAACTTTTAAAGCAGCGTTTTTGCTTATAAAAAATCCCGTTGAATGACTTGAATAAAATCCCCAACTGTATTTAATTTTTTTGGGCTTATACCCATGTAAAATTCCCCAATGTTTTTTTACACTACCAAATATAAAATCAAATTTTTTTTTCTTGATATATTTATTTATTATATAAAGAGCATTATTTGTTAAGATATCATCTGAATTTACAATACAGATAAACTTTCCCGCTGAGAGATTTACACCTTTATTAAAAGCGTCATATATTCCTTTATCCTTTTCACTTTTAATTATGTTAATTTTCTTTTGATATTTTTTAATAATCTTTAGAGTTTGGTCGGATGATTTTCCATCAATAATTATGTACTCAAAATTTTTATATTTTTGTCCTAAAACACTTTTAATACACTCTTCTACATGCTTTTCACTATTTCGTGTAACTGTGATTATCGAGAATAGTGGTTTTTTTTTGTTTCTTTTAAATTTAATGAAGTTTAATGACTTGCTCACAATTAATATATATTTTTTAATAAAGTTAATCTAATTTATATAAATTAAATGTCACGCAAATTTAAAACTATAGAATTCTTCGGCATATCCGGGAGTGGTAAAAGTTATATTGCATCAATTGTAAAAAAAAAATTAGAAAAGGAAGGTTTTACTGTTTTGAATGCTAGAGAGTGTATAACTAAAGGAGCAAAAAATTATATTAAAATTAACTTAATTGAAAAAATTTCATTAAATTATTTTAAATTAATTAATTTGAGAAATTCAAGAAAGAAAAATAAAGTTCTGCCTAATCAAAAAGCGTATAGCATTAACAGTAGAAATTATAATAATAATAAAACAAATTTTTTAAAAGATACTTATTTAGAAATTTGTAAAAAAATTTCAAAAAAGAATCATAAATTTTTTACTATTTTAAAAAAAATAGAAAATATTTTTTTAAATCCCTCAAGAAAAGAGCAGCAATATCTATTTTGGTTTTATGAATTAGTAGCTTCACATATAATTTATAAAAAAATTTTTAAATCAAGAAAGTATATTCTTCTGCTTGATGAAGGATTAATACAAAGGTCATTCATTATAAATAATAAAATACCAAAAAAACAAAGAGCAAGATTCTTAAATTTATACTTTTCTCAATTTCCTTTTTCGGAACTGATTTTTCACATTTCAAATATTAAAATGTCAATCATTAAAATTAATAAATTCCGAAAAAAATCTTTAGTACATAAGTATAAAGAATTAAAAGAGATTGAAAATAATTATCGATATTTAAATAATTATTTATTAACAAAAAAAAAGTTTGAGTATAGAAAAATTGATAATAGTAAAAATGTTGAAAAAATAATAAACAATTTTTTTAACTAAAATCTACTTATTATTTTTTTTTATTGTTAAAACTTCCTCGTAAAGTTTAATGTATTTCTGAGCAATTATATCAGGATCGAATAATTTTATTTTTTCATCTATGTTTTCATTAAGCTTTATTCTATTATTTTGAAAATCTGATAACCATTCAATACCAACCTTTAAATTAACAGCATTAAAATTTTCAACAATATAGCCATTTTTTTTATGCTCTATTATTTCTGAAGCGGAAGTGTCTTTAAAACAAATTACAGGGGTTTTACATGTTATTGCTTCTGCCCATGTTTTTCCAAAAGCTTCTTGAACTGATAAAAATAAAAAAAGATCAGAGCAGGAATAAACCAAATTTAATTTTTTTTGATCTTCAATAAATCCTAGAGATCTATATTCAATTCCAATTTCATCTAAAATTTTTTGTGACCAAAAATTTCCGAAAATTAATAAAAAATATTTTGATTTATCTAATATCTTTAAGGTTTCTACTAATATGTTCCAACCTTTTCTGTTTAATTGGGGATTTTGTGCTCCAAAAAGTATAATTTTCTTTTTTGTTATTATATTTAATTTAAATCTTGCATCTTCTTTTTTTATAAAATTAAAATCTTCGATATTAATATTGTTATAAATTCTTCTAATTTTACAATTATTCATTGTATAGCTATTTTCAGCTTGATTTTTTAACCAATCACTTATTGCTACAAATTCTATTTTGTTACTATAAATTTTTTTTTTAAATCTTTGGATAATTTTTGATAATTTGCTTTTTTCATAATTTTGAAAATCCATTAAATAATGTGAACCTCCACTAAATGGCCACATATCTCTTAAAGTCCATATAACAGGCTTATTGACTTTAGATAATGACTTTAATTGAATAAAACCCTGACTAAGCCAATGAATATGAAGTATATCCGCATCTTTATAATGTTGAGATTTAGTAATATCTGAGCCCAAAATACCAAAAGTAAATGACGATCTAGGGCTTTTAAGAAACAAAAATTTTAAAATTTTCTCAATGAAAATAAAAAATTTACTAAATAATTTCTGAAAAATATTTTCATTTATACATACAATATCACTGTCTTTTTTTAGGTTTTCTTCACTGAAACAGTCACTTAATATTTTTGATTTAATATTTCGATTCATAAGAGCTTTATGTAAAATATATACACCTTTGTAAACTCCACTAAGACTAGAACCTCCAATTAAGTGTAGTACTTTCATTAAATTAATATTTTTTAAGATAATATCTTTTAAACCAGTCAAAAGTATTTTTGAGACCGTCTTCTAATTTTACAAAATTTCTTTTTTTTATTATTTTTAAAATTTTAGTATTATCACCGTGTGTTTTCAGGACATCAACTTTTACAAACTTTGTTTTTTTAATTTTACATTTTTTTCCATATAGAAAGTCTAATTGTCTAACCATTTTCATTAAGGGTATAGGATTATTGGAACAAATATTGAAAACGTCATGATTTGTTTTTAGTTTAACCCTTAGCATTTTAACTAATATCTCAACTACATCACCAATGTAAGTGAAATCCCTAAAATGGTTTCCATAATTATTTACATTAATTGTTTTATTTTTGAAATTATATAATAAATATTTCAAATAAAACATGTCAGGCCTCCCCCACTCTCCATAGACTGTAAAAAATCTAAAACCAATAATTTTTAAATCATAAAGATCGGAATATACCTGAGCTAATTCTTCATTAAATTTTTTACTTAGAGAATAAATATTTTTTGGATTTCCTAAAAAAATTTCTTTATAAGGGTATTTTTTAAAATCTCCGTAAACTGAACTTGATGAAGCATAAAAAATTTTTTTAATTTTGTTTTTTTTGCAGCATTCTAGAAAATTAAAAAAACCATTTAAATTACTGTCTATATAACTTTTTGGGTTCTCAAGAGAATACCTGACTCCAGCTTGAGCAGCTAAATTAAATGCAATATCAAAATTATATTTCTTAAAAATAATACTTAGTTTTTTAAAAGAATTTAAATCACATTTTAAAAACTTGAAATTTTTATAATTATATAAAATTTTTAATCTATCTTTTTTTAATTTTTGTGAATAATAATTATTGACATTATCTATTCCGTAAACAAAAAACTTTTTTTTAAGAAGACTCTCTGCAAGACTAAAACCAATAAAACCTGCTACACCAGAAATAAATATTTTATTTTCCATAAAATTATAATTCTTATATCCTAGTTTTATCTATTTTAAGAAAATTAAAATTTTTTGTTTCAAAAAAATTTCCAAAATAAATTGACATAAAAATTAGTGCAGGAGTAAAATACCTTGGAATACCAAGCCACCCTCCAATTAAAATTACATATAAAATTGATAAAAGCAAAAACAAATTAAGAGCATCATTTATGTTTTTTTTTGATTTGATCAAGCCTATAAGTACTATTCCATAGATGATGATAGAATAAACTATCCTTATAGGAATTAAATTTTTATGCGTTTGAGTTTTTAAAAATTCACTCTTCCCATCATATTGATAAAAATATTTTATATAAAATGGATTTAAAACAACTAAATGAAGGGCAGATTCTAAAAAAAGACTTACGCTTGTTATTGGGTGAGATAAAATAGTTATTATTGATTTTTTTAACATATAGCTATTGTATTTATTTTTATCGTTTATATTTTTTGATGAAATTTTTAAAATAAATTTACTATCTTTATTATATTGAATATTATTCATTTCAGCCCAATTAATTGATTGTTGTCTTAAAGATTTTTTTGCATCTTGTATACTTACATCTTTTGTTTTTGAAATTATATTTGGAACAATATAAATATACAGTGCAGATTGAACACCCCTTTTAACAAATTGTTCTTGGCCAGTTTTTAAATTGCTTTCATAAATTTGAATTGATGTAAAAATTGAAAAACCAACTAAAAATGAAGAAAATGTCTTTATAAAACTTACGTTTAATTTAATTCTTAGAAAAAGGTAATATATAATTAAAACTATAAAATAAAAAATATACTCTTGGCTGATCAGATACATCAATGAAAATAAGATACCTATTAGAATATTATTAATTACAGAAAAATTATTACATAGAATAAGAGACAGAAATATTATTTGAAAAGAAAAAAACAAACTTTCATTCCAAAATGAAGAATGGTATTGAAATAAATCAGGTAAAAATATCAAAAAAACTGTTGAAAAAAAAGAAGTTTTTGAATTTAAAATTTCTGAAGACTTAATGTAATAAAAATATACTGCAAAATAATAAAATAATGTTTTTATAATTAAATATAAGTATTTACCATTGTCCTCTTTAATTAAATCATTTTCATAAATTTCATCACCAATAATTAGATAATATATCGCCAATAATTTACCTGGCAAATACTCATCAGGGAAATTAACACCTGACTCAATAAAAGTTTTGCCTTCCTTAAAATCCTTAAGTATTTCATATGCACCTTTCCAATGATTTTCTACAGCTATTTTAATCATAGGATGTTTATTCTGTTTATATTCAGAATAATTGTCGTACTTATTAAGATATTGATTACTAATAAAAATTGAGACTAAAAAAGAGAGAATTATTAATAATAAAATTATTTTTTTATTGTGTCTTATCTTTTTCATATCTAAATTCTTATAAACTATTAAATCACATATTAATAATTAAAAAAAAACTATTTTGTAAAACATTCTATAAAGATCTATTTTATAAATTTTTTAAAATTCTTAAAGTTTTTAATTTTTAAAAATTTTTTATTTTTAAAAATTTTTTTATTTTCATTATGTTCTCTTAATATAAATGGCGTTTTTGTTTTTTTACAACTTAAATAATCTTCATAACTATCACCTATGAATAAAGTTTTTTTTCTGTTTTTTTTTATTTCTTTGATATGATTTATTTTTGGGGATGGGGATCCACATATTTTTTCAAAATATGAATATAAATTTTTTTCTTTTAAAATTTTTATTATTAAATCTTGAGGTGTTCCTGTACTTATGTGATAAATAAGTTCGTTATTATTATTTTTTAAAAATGTTAATAAATGAGGAACAGTTTTTAGTTTAATTATTTTTTTTATTGTTATTTTATCAAATTGATTAGAAAGCATCTTTATTTTTTTTTTAGAGGGTTTTTGCTTTAAGATATTTTTTAAAATATAATTAAATTTTAAAAATCTTGATTTTCAAATATTATTTAAGTGGTATAATTGTATTTTTTTCGCAATTTTTTTTCCATATTTAGAAAATAATTCATAAAACCCTCTATCTTTTATCTTATGACTATCAACAATTACTCCATCAAAATCAAAAATTATTTGCTCAACCTTCATAAATTTTTTATGATTTCTTTGATAGCTTCTTTTTCCATCAAGTCTCTGATTTCTTGAGCATAACTTCCTATATGTGGTGTTAATGTAACATTCTCCAATTTTGAAAATTTACCATAATAAGGTTCTTTATCATGAACGTCTAAAGCTGCAGAATGAATTTTTTTGGATTTTAAAATTTTGTAAAGATAATCATAATCAATTAATTCTGCTCTTGATGTATTTATTAAGATACAATTTTTTCTTAATTTACTTAAATTCTTTTTATCTAAAATCGTTAATGAGTTGTAATTTGCATTAATTGAAATAATATCAGAATTTGACAGTAAATATTTAAGTGATCTTTGGTTTATTTTTTTAAATTTTTTTATATCTGATATGATTGTTTTTGCTCCAAAAGTTTTTACTACTCTAGATAAATATTTTCCAACTTTTCCATATCCTATTATACCAAAATTTTTTCCACATAATAAATTTCCCATTAATTTTATCCATCGTTTATTTTTCATATCGTGATCATGTCTACAAATTTTTCTTAAATTAGATAGAGCAAGGCCAATGACTAACTCTCCTACAGCTTTTTCTAGAGAAATAGTAGAACTTTGAAATTTTATTTTTTTTTGTTTCAATAATTTAATATCAAGATTATCTGTTCCTGACCCAAGTCTAAAAATATATTCAAGTTTTTTTAATTGATTAATAATTGATAAATCATATTTTTCAGTTCCTGCTATTATATGTGTTGCATTTTTTGCGTAGTTAAGAATTTCTTTTTTAGATAACTTTTTTCGTGTAGGGTTTAATCTAATTGAAACATTTCTTTTTTTTAATGCTGACAAGATGTTTTTATGCCTTAAATTAAAAGTAGATGTTGCAATGAATAAAAGTTTTTTTTTTGATTTAATCATCGATTATTTTTTTTGTATGTTTTATAAAATTATATAGTGCTATTATTAAATTATTAAACTAAAAATAGACACAATTTTTAATAATAAAATAATTATTTTGTGAATAAATTGAGATCATTTAAAGATAAAACACATTACGGAATAGATAACAAAATTACAAAAAAGTGGTCTCATAGTAGGAATAATATTAAAGATTTATATAAATCAGAAAAATATTTTTTTATAAAACTTTTAAGAAATGTAAATAGCTTTCTAGATATCGGTTGTGCTGGAGGAGGTTTTTTTAAAATAATAAGAAAATTTAAAAAAAAATTTGTTTTCTACGGTTTAGATGTATCTCCAAGTTTAATTAAAATTGCTAAAAAAAACTATAGTAAAGGTTTTTTTTACAAATATGATGGAAAAAGAATAAATTTTTTTAAAAAAATTGACATGGTATACTCATTTGGAACATTACATCATGTAAATAACTACTTAAGTTTAATTAGACAAATGTTAAAAATATCTAATAGATATGTTTTATTTGATGTAAGACTAACAAAAGGTTTGACTGTAAAAAATAAAAAACTTTCGTATCAAAAAATTGAGTTAAATAACAAAGTTTTATCAAAAATCAATTATAACGTTCTTAATATGAATGATTTTTTAAAGACTTTAAAAAAGATAAGTTCAAAATATAAAATTAGTATTTACAAATATAATCACCAAGTTAATAAATCAGTTGTTTCTAAATATAAAAAAGTAATAATGGCAACAATACTCATTGATAAATCATCGATTAACAAATAATAATTTTATAGTGGAAAATAATTATGTTTTAGTAATAGGTTCGAAACCAAAAAGTAAATTACCTAATATAGATGTTGCAAAAGTATATTCAGCAAATGGTGCAGCTGAAAGAGCATTAAATTATTTTAAGAAATTTGGGAGAAAACATCTTACTTGTGTGTGTGGATCAATGGAGTTTTTCAAAAATAAGGAAGTTAGCTCTAGAGTTATGAAAGCTAATCCAAATTTAATTTATTTCAGATCAGGAAAAATTGATGGAGAAAATTTAAGACAATATATTGATAATCAAAAGTTTGTAAGTTTAAGTAGAAATAAACAAATTTTATTCCAATCACAATTCTTAAATTACAAAATTTTTTCAGTATTATTAGCTGAATGGAAACATGAGGAGGATTTAAAATCTAAATTTAAGCACTTATTAAAAATTTTTAGACAAGGTGGTATGCTAGGATCATCGACAGGATTATATTCAATAATGTTAGCGAAGTCTGAAAATCCAAATAAAAAAATTTTAGTTTCTGGAATTGGAATAAAATCAATAGGAGATAGTTTTTATGGTACTATTGGGACTACTAAGAGAGCGAATGTTGATAAAAAAATATTTTTTGATTTGAAAGAATCCATAAAAAACAATCTGTTAACGACTGATCAAGAGATGTCTGAATTCTGCTCTATTCCATTGATTAAAGATGTGATTTAATTTTATCTCAATTCTGCAATAATATTATGATAGAGTTGTTCACATTTTTGAATTGTTGATTTGTCAACATTTTGCAAAAATTCTTCAGCGTCAATTTTTTTTCTATATAATGTGTTAATATCAATTTTACCTTCGACGGTCTTAAAAGATGAGTCACTTAATATTTTTTCTTTATTAAATGTAGGTATCAATAAATAATCATCAAAATCTATTTCTAAAAAATTAGAAATTTCTTTCATTTGTATTTTTGTTTCACTAATTAAGTGTTCAAAAATTACAATTTTTACAGAGTTTTTATTCTTTTTAAAAAGGTTAAAATTTTTTAAATTTGACTCATGCCACAGGTTAAGTGCATCATTCAGATTTGAATAATCTTTACTATGTCTTTTTGCGCTCGATAGCCAATTTAAAGGATCTCTTACTATACATATTATTTTGCCCTCATGAAAATTTTTAAAAAATATGTCTAAACTTTTATCGTTCATCGTCAGTCTTGGAACAAAAGCAACAAAATATTTTGATAAATTTAATTCTGTTTTATAATTTTCAAAACTCATAAAAAAAGATAAAAAATAATTAATTAATTTTACTCCAAAGTTGTCATTTTTTTTAGTCAGCCTATCAAATATTTTTCTTTGTTTAATTAAATCAAAATTAAAATCATATTTTTTATTCCAAGATGCTTTACTACTTTTAAAATATTTTCCTTCTTCCGAAAATATTCTGAATTTATTGTTATAACAGTAAAAATTTTTTTTTTTTTCCCAATCCCATTTTGGATCTGTTAAAATCAATTCATAAGGATGAACAGATAAATTCTTATGTCCATCAAGTAATTGTGTAAGTAAAGTTCCACCACTTCTTTGAATTTGTGAAATCAATAAAAAATTTTTAACCGGTCTTTTAATTTTAACATCAATTTTTTTTTTATAAGAATTTAATAAAAAAATGATATAGTAAAAAAAACTATAATAAATTTTCTTTAAAAGTCTTATTTTTTCAAGTCCTAAAATTATAAAGAGATACTTAGCAATCTTATTCATCTAAAACTATACTGTTTTACATCTATCACACGGGAAAATTTTTTTTCTATTTTTATTTATATGAGCAAAACGCAATTCATTATATTTTTCAGAGTTCCATACCTCTTTAATATTATTTTCTAAAATATTATCCAGCTTGAGCTCAGATTTATAATCGTAATCACAAGGATTAGTTTCTCCATTCCACCAAACAAACATTCTTCTCCATAAATCAGAACAAGGAGCTTTTATATTATTTATTTCATCATTATAAGTATCCACCCAAGGAATAAAATTTACAAATGCTATTTGATCAACTAAGCCAGACCATAAATTAGTCATTTCATCTAGCTTTTGATCATCAGACACTTTTACTCCAGAAACTCTGGTAATTATTTTTGAGTTGCTATAATGTTTATTTTTAATTTCTATAAATCTTTTAATATTATCGTAAACTTTTTCAAATTTACCATGCACTCTTAATTTTTCATATAATTTTTTATCTGCAGCATCAACGGAAAAAACTAGTGTTTTCACGCCACTTTTTAAAATAGTATGAGCTAACTTTTCATTTAAATTATAAGCATTAGTATTAATTTTAAGATTATAAAATTTATCTCTAGTATAATCTAACATTTTATCGATATCTGGGCAAAGCAAAGGCTCTCCTCTAGATGCTAAGGATAGAAATTGTACATTGCCCTCTGCTTGATCAACTATATTTTTAAACATTTCATAATTCATTTTACCCATATGGCCTTGACTCTTTTTATTGAAAAAATTATCTGTTTGGTAACAAAATACACATCTATAATTGCAAATTGAACTTGGTTCTATTTGTAAGTAAGGTGGAAAATCATGGAGTTTGTTCAGTTGAGGAAAAATTTCATACCTATATCTATGAATTAAATAATCTAATGTATCTTTTTCTTCTAAAGTTTTTAATTCTCTTAAAACATAATCTGAAAGTTTGAATTTTCCTTTTTTTTCACCTTTTTCAGAAAGATCTTTGATAATATTCTCAAGTATCCCATTTTCAAAATTGTTAAATTTTTTTTTATCATAATTTTTTAATTTTTCGTTTATATTATTGAGAATATTAAATTGATCTAAATCATCATTAAAAATTATTGTCTCAAAACTATCATACTTTTTGTACGTCTTTTTTTTAGTTTCCATATTTTTTTATCCAATATTTAAGTAGTGGCATCTGCCATTCATAATCTATATCGAATCCTGCCTCAGAATATATTGGTGCAATTTTTCTTCCCATCCATTTTTGTGGTAATAAGCCCTTTTTAACATGTTCTAAACATCTGGGTCTCACTACATTTACTGACATATCCGCAAAATAGACATTTCCTTGTGAGTCTCTATCACAATTTAAAGTTTTTTCATTACCAAAAACTTTAAATGGCACAAAAGGTTTTAAACACTTATTTTTTTTATCAAATTTTCTAGCTCTGAGAGGACTCCACATATTATAAACAGATACAGACACGGCTGAGTCAAATTGATAATTTTTATCTAAAATACTTATACCCTTTTTTATAAGAGTAGAATTTATAGTGGCGACATTTGCGAACAACAAGATAAAATATTTTACTTTAGAAAAATCCTCACCAAGAATTTTTTTTATTTGGTTATATCCATCTACAAAAACATCATCTCCAAGTGCTTTATTTGAAGAAAATCTTTTAGGTCTTTTTAAAAAAATGACTTTATGTTTTTTTGTTACTTTTTTAATTTTCTCACAATCTGTTGAAACAAAAATTTTATCAATCTTTTTTGATTTTTTTGCTGCAATTATTGGGTATTCACATATAGACTTACCAAAAACTTTTTTTACATTTTTATTTGGAAAGCCAGTGCTACCTTTTCTTCCTATCATTAAAGCACAAATCATAATCTTTTTATTCTTTCCAAATCTTTTAATATTTTTTTTAAAATATTAAAAAAATAAACCATTTGTTTGTTAGATCCTATTGTAACCCTAATAGAGTTTCTTGGACCTGTATATGAAAATTTTGAATAATTTAAAAATATTGATTTTATTAATATTTTATGATTAAAAAATTTTTTAGATATAAATCTAATATCTGAGTTTTTAAAATAGATATGAAAAAAATTACAATCTGTTAATTCAAAATTTAAATTCATTTTATTAGCTATTTTTATAATGTATTTTTTACTTTTTTTAATCTCTTCTAAATAATTGTCTTTTGTTTTCAATAAATTTTTTAATATCTCTAGAGATATGTGATTTAAATCATTTGGAGGTCTTATGTTATTTAAATATTTTATAGTTTTTTTATTTGATATGATAAATCCAATTCTTAAACCTGCTAAACCATAATATTTTGAAAAAGTTCTTAAGATAATTAAATTTTTGAATTTATTTATATAATCTTTTAACGACTTAAATTTTGAGAAGTGTACATAAGTTTCATCGATGATTACAATAATTTTTTTTTTTGCGCATTTTCTTATAAAATTCTGTAATATTTTTTTTGGAAGACTTTTTCCACTAGGACTATTTGGATTCGCCAAATATACAATATTTACATTTTTAAGTATTTTTGGATCATTTAGTTTTGAAATATTATTTTCATAAATTTTAGTTAATTTTTTTTGGTAAATATTAGCATAAACATCTATCAATCCATAAGTTGGATATAATGTTAAAATATTTCCTTTCTTGTTTAAAAAAGTATCAAAAATGTATTTTAAAGTTAAATCTATACCTGGAGTGAGGGTAAAGTTTTCTATTAATAAATTTTCCTTTTTAGAGATTAGTTTTTTTACTTCTTTTCTATAGCTTGGATAAGACTGAATAGAAAAATCATTAAGATATTTTTTAAATTTTGATAATTCATTTCTAGAAAATGGAATTACTCTTTCATTTGAATCCAATCTTAAAAATTTTCTTCTATCAAAATCTATTTCATAATTTCTCTCTAAATTTAAAATTTTTTTATTATACATTATTTTTTTTGTTTTTAATTTCCTTTATAATTTTTTTAATTCCATTTATAAAATCTATCTGATTAAATAATTTTAAATTAATACCTTTCCTTAATTTATAAGTGTAGGGATTAACTAAATAATGGTTTTCATCTTTTTTATTATCAATAAATTCAACCTTTTTAACGTTAAGCTCATTTGAGATAATCTTTACAACTTCTTTCATTTTAAATTTTTTATTTCCAAGTAGATCAAAATATTTATTATCATATTTTTTTTTTGAAATTTCTGCACATATTTTTGATGCATCTTCTACATTTATATAATTTCTAATTTCATTGCCTTTTGTATATCTTGTAATTTTTTTTTCTCTAATACCCTGGGTAATTAATTTTTTAATTGTATTAAAATTATTGCTATTAGTTCCATAAATAGAGCCAAATCTTAATATACTATATTTAAGATTGAATTTTTTAGAATACCTCTCAATTAACATTTCACTCGACAATTTTGTTGTGCTATAAAACCCACCTTGTTCACTTCTTGCATAAATACTTGAAGAAAAAATTAGTTTAGAAACTTTCTTTTTAATACATGCCTCTAAAATATTTACAGTTCCCATGATATTTACCTCTATAGCTTTTAGATGATTTTTTTGAGCTTCATCTAAATCTGAAACTGCAGCAAAATGATAAACAATATCATTTTTTTTTAACAATTTAATAAGATTGGATTTTCTTAAGATATCTCCTCTAATATATTGAACAAACTTTAACTTTTGTTTGTTAAATTTTTTATCAAAAATAATTATTTCATATTTTTTTTTAACGAAATATTTGGCCAGATGAGATGCGAGAAAACCATTTCCACCTATTAAAATTACTCTTTTTTTCATTTTATTTGTTTCAACTTTTTATTATTTAATGAAAAAATTTTATTACAACTTTTTAGGATATTTTTTCTATGAGTTATTATAATGATAGTTTTATTTTTAAGATTTAAAATTTTGTTTAAGACTTTTTTTTCAGTCTTATCGTCAAGTGAGCTTGTCGACTCATCTAAGATAAGAAACTGTGGATCTTGGAGAAGAGACCTAGCTATACCAATTCTTTGCCTTTGCCCTCCCGAAATTTTACTACCTCTATCACCAATAATTGTATCAATTCCATCAGGTAGATTTGAAATTAATTTTTTTAGTTCTGTAATCTCAAGAACATCATCTATTTTTTTTTTATTTATATTTTTTTTAATTCCCATAGTTAAGTTGTTTTTTATTGAGTCGTTTAATAAAAAAGCATCTTGTGGTACATATCCAAAAAAATCACGAGAAAATTGATAATTTTTTAAATCAAATTTATCGTTAAAAATAATCTTACCGTCGTTTGGTTTTAATAGTCCTAAAATTAAATCAGCTAAAGTTGTTTTACCCGAACCAGAACTTCCAATAATGCCAACCATATCATTTTTTGTTAAATTAAAATTAACATTATTGAATATTTCTTTATTTTTAAATGAAAAATTTAAATTTTTTATTTTAAGATTTTTAAAATTTTTTATTTCTTTAGATTTCTTTTTTTTTTTGAATTTTCAACTTCATATCATTATTAATTATTTCTGCTGATATTAAGTTCGATAAAACATTACCTAAGTTATGATTGATCGATGCAAAAGCTGGGATCATTCTTATTGTTGCTAAAGCAATAAATGTTATTGAAGGTAAAATTTGATTAAAACTATCTGAGTCATTTAAAAACAAAACAATTACTAAAAGAATTCCAGACACTCCTACTACTTCAAGTATTAGCCGCGGCAATGGAACAATATAACCCATTATTAAATCTACTTTTAAAAGCGATTTGATTATTCTACTAAATTCAAATTCCAGTATTTTTTCTAAGTTTAGAATTTTTATTTGTTTTATACCGTTGAAAAATTCGCCAAGATTTTTTAAAAGGTAAATATTATATTTTGTTTTTTTTTGTCCCAATAAAACCAATTTGTTTTTTAAGATTTTATAAATAGATGCTGATATGAAAAAAATAAATATAAATACAATTATTGAGTTTGATAAATCAACTACTAGTATTCCAAAAATCAATGTTAATAACAGAAAAATATCTTTACAAGTATTTACAAATGAAAAAATTATGCCAGTAAATCTAATACTTTCATTAACAACATTGTTAACTAGCTTGGAATTACTTGTATCTAAAAAAAAATTATAATTTTGATAAATATATTTTTTGTAAAGATTATTAGATATTTCACTTTGTAAACGCATTCTAATTCTACTAAAAAAATAAAAAAATAAAAATGATATAAAGCTTTTGAATAAGTAAAAAATAAA
>MDTE01086986.1_pt1 | contig 27013 bp, 26 predicted proteins | sample 811231 | NCBI WGS metagenome assembly MDTE01 (sample SAMN05326651, study PRJNA326480) | marine metagenome | isolation source: seawater | place: Indian Ocean: Red Sea | collected 2010
GATGGAAATGGAGTAATAATTTCTAAACCATTACCAAATACACCTGCAGAAAAAGCAGGTATTAAAGCTGGAGATAGAATAATAGCAGTTAACGGAGAAGATGCTACTTCATGGAGCGTTTTAGAAGCTGTAAATAAAATCAGAGGACCTGAAGGTACTGACGTTACTCTAACGGTAGAACATGTTGGATCTCTTGATACAGTTGATATTACAATCACTAGAGGTACAATTGATCAACCAAGTGTATTTTCTAATAAAATAGATGATACTGATTTCACAAGAATAAAAATTAATCAATTTACAGCTGAAACTCCTAATGAATTTCTGAAAGCTTTAAAATCGTCCAATTCTAAAGGAATAGTACTCGATCTTAGAGGTAATCCAGGTGGGCTTTTATCCTCTACAGTAAAAGTAGCTTCTGAGTTAATCAGTTCTGGAATAATAACTTATGAGATTGATGCTAGAGGCAATAGAAGAGATTGGCCAAAAATGGAGTCTACTGGTGATTTCAATGAAATTCCCATAGTTACTTTGATTGACGAATATTCAGCATCAGGTTCAGAAGTACTTGCAGGAGCACTACAAGACACTGGAAGATCTATAATAATAGGAAAAACTTCATTTGGTAAAGGAAGCGTAGGTATAGTTAGGGGTTTATCAAATGGAGGAGGAATTTACTTAACCCATGGTCGATGGTATACGCCTAATGGTCACATGATAGAAGAAATAGGGATTACTCCTGATGTTGAAATTTCATTCCCTTCAAACTCTAAAGAAGATACTCAATTAAACGCTGCTATAGAACAACTAAATTTTCAAATCAATGAAGAATAATTCAAATAAAAAAATTGTTAGTTCAAATCGTAGGGCCAGATTCAACTACCAAATTATTGAATCTATAGAGGCCGGAGTTCTATTAGAAGGTTCAGAAATTAAATCTATACGAGATGGCAAAATTAACATTTCAGAAGGTTATGTACAAATAAAAGAAAACGGTGCCTGGTTACATAACGTACATATAGCCACTTATCAACCAGCAGGAATAAATAATCAACACAACCCACTTAGAGTTAGAAAATTATTACTCAATAAAAAGGAACAAAAGCGAATATTATTAGAAATGTCTAAGGAGAATTTAACAGTAATTCCTACATCTATCTATCTAAAATCTAGACTTGCAAAAGTAGAAATTGCCCTAGCTAAAGGTAAGAGAAATGTTGATAAGAGAAATATTATAAAAAAACGTGAAACAGATAGAGAAATAAATCGTTCATTAAAAAATCGTCAATGATATGAAGACACAATTTGTAGTACAATAGATATTCTGATATGGGGACGCGTGGTTTCGACAGTTTGGTGAGTACAAAACTGCGAGTCGTGGTATCGTTCCACGTAAAAAACGGTAAAAATATAAATGGCGAAAAAGAACTCGCTCTCGCTGCATAATTAAATAAAGCGACGTTCGACTTGTTTTAAATCCGGCGAAACGGGATCGAGCGACGAAAGTCCGGATTGCTACTTTACTTTGATTAGGAGTATAGTCTAAGAATAAATCTGATCAAGCTAATTTACTTAGTTTGCCAATCAACTGGTTATTAGTTAAAAAAGATTGGATACGCTCGTAGATGTTGAAGTATAAACCCAATTGGACGGGGAGTTCGACTCTCCCCCGTCTCCACCATAATCATTTGATATTTAATACTGTAAGAACAGTACCTATAGTAAAAATCACAATAACTATATATCTATAATTTAATGTAATAGAATTGCTACCCTGATTTATAGATAATAAATTAAATACGCGATTTTTGTTTATAAAAAAATAAAATCCAATTAATAAACCAGAAATCAATCCAGAAAAATGAGCAGTAGTATCTATACCGTACCCAAAAATATTTATTGAATTTGAAATAACATCTATAAATATATTTGCACATACAAAAACACTGCATAAAATCAACATATTTTTCCCATAATCACCTAGTTCTGATTTATTCAAGATTAAATATGCAATATATATTCCAAATAATCCAAAAATCGATCCAGACATTCCAGCACCAACAGCTAAGGGGTTTGATGAACTAAAAAAATAACTACAAATATTGCTCAAAATACCTGTAATAATAAACACTAATATATAACCTGTAAAACCAAAGATTTTTTCTATAATTCTTCCTACTATTATTAAACAGGCTGTATTTGAAAAAATATGCAAAAATCCTATATGCATAAAAATAGGTACAATTAATCTCCACCATTCACCTTGATTTATACTAGTTGAATGTCTTGCACCATACTGAATCAACCTTAAGTTCCCAGGTAAATCTTCAGTACCTCCTTTATATTCCAAAAAGAAATAAAAAGAAGTACAAATTAATATAATTAAATATGTAGCTGGATAAGATTTAAATTCTTTTATCATCTAAATAAGAATAAATTTATACTCTAACAAAATCTAATTTAGGCATTGATTCAATTATTTTTTTATCATATGCCATAGAAAATAACTTCTCTAATGCGCTTTCCCCTTCTTTTCCCATATCAACAGTATCTTGATTCACATACATTCTCACAAATTTCCTCCCATCCTCCTTCTTAATACCTCTTCCATATCCTAAGGCATAATCTAATGCCGCATCTTCATTGGCTATAGCATATTCAACACTATCTTTAAGTGCTTTAGCAATTTTAAATGATAAATTATCCCCTAAATTTCTATTAACTATATCAAGACCTAAAGGTATAGGTAAGGCAGTAGATTCGAACCAGGTTTCACCTAAATCGATTACTTTTTTTAATCCCCATTTTTCATATAAAACTTGACCTTCATGCAATAAAATACCTGCATCAACTTCATCAGATTCTACAAGTTTTTCAACTTGATCAAAATCTACAAAAATTGGTTCTATTTCAGTAGTACAAAAAATTTGATATAGCATCCAAGATGTAGTATTTTTACCAGGAATAGCTACTTTCTTTCCTAATAAATCATTAACATTAATATTTTTCTTTGAAACTACTATAGGACCATATTTTCTACCTATAGACGAACCACAAGACATAATACGATAAAATTTTGATACTTTAGGATAATGGGCAGCTGATATTGCAGTTACCTGCAATTCACCTTCAAGAGATTTTTCATTCAATGTCTGAATGTCATTCATTAAGTGCCCTATTTTATAATTATCTATTTTCACAATTTCTTTAGCCAATCCATAAAACATAAATGCATCATCAGCATCTGGACTATGAGCAAAAGTAATTTCGTTATTATCTATCATAAAAATTACCCCTTTATTGAGAATAAACAAGAGAGTAGTCAGTTAATCTTTCTACAGGATTGTAGCCAGATTCAGTAATCATCTCCTCTACTTCATCTTTAGTAGTTCTATTATAAAATCCTGCAGCAAGCATTACGTTTTCATCAAAAAGAGTCCCACCAAAATCATCAGCTCCAAATTTTAAAGCAATTTGACCGGTTTTTTTACCTTCAGAAAACCAAGACGCTTGAATATGTTTAATATTATCTAGCATTATCCTAGAAACAGCTATTATCCTAAGATACCTGTTCGGACCTGCCTCTGTTGTTACTTTCTTTGATAGAGCAGTATTGTCTTTTTTATATGACCAAGGTATAAATGCAGTAAATTCTCCAAAATTTTTATGTTTAGTAGATTGATCTTGGACATTTCTTATATGACACAATGATTCTATAATTTCTTCATCAGATTCCACGTGACCATACATCATAGTAGCTGTAGTTTTAAATCCTACTTTATGAGCATCAGAATGGATTTTAGTCCATTGATCTACTGTGTTCTTAGGTTCAAATTGTGAAATTTCTTTTTTAACTCTATTTGATAAAATTTCTGAACCTCCTCCAGGCATAGTTCTTTGGCCTGCATTCCATAATGATTTGAATACATCAATAACAGATTTCCCTGAAACTTCAGACATTCGTATTATTTCCGGAGCTGACCAATAATGAGGAGTAATCTGCGGAAAACGTTTTACAGTTTCCTTAACCATATCAGTATAATATTCAAAAGGAATATTACTGTTTAGTCCACCTTGCATCAAAACTGTCCTTACCCCATGAGATTGAGCTCGATCAATTTTTTCCATTATTTGATCAACAGAGTATGTATATGCTGAAGGATCTTCAGGATCAGTCCTGTAAAACGCACAAAAAGAACAATAAGCATCACATAAATTAGTGTAATTAAGGTTTGTGTCTATTACATAAGTCACTTCTTTATTGGGATTGTGTTTTTCTCTTAAAAAATTCGCTAAACTTCCTAGTTCTAAAAGGTTCATTTCTTTTAGAAGAAAGTTACCTTCAGATTTATTTAATCTTTCTCCAGAATATATTTTTTCTCTGATTATCGTATTCAATATTAATCACCAATCATATTATAGAATTTTGATCAAGCATTTGCCTAAATAAGTTCATACCATCTAATTCTTTATTACTTAACCTATATGCAAAAGTACTAACATATTCTATTATTTCTTTTTCATTCATAAAATCATTACTTCTTTTATTAACAATATTCTGAAATGCTTGATCATAAGTTTTTTTAATCGAAAAAGAAATCGATTTCGAAAATTTATCAACCAAATCAACATCAGAATCTTTTCTATATACCCATCTAGCAAATACAAATGGTTTCCCAGTCATTTGTTTCCAAGCTTCAGCTAAGTCATATACATATTTATAAGATAATTTATTTTTTTGTTTAAGGGCATTATCACCTATTAGTAAAATTGCATCATGAGGATAAGATTCATCTACGAATTTAACATCTAAAATATTCCAATAATTTCTACATAAAAGTTTTAAAAGCATAACTGAAGTAGAAGATTGCGAAGTTAGAGAAATATTTTTTCCATTAAGTTCTTTAATATCAAAATTGGAAAATAAACATACACTCTTAGCAGGACCATCTGAAGATATCCCAAAATAATCTAATGGATTAAGAATATTTTCCATTTTGAAAATTTCTACTACTGGTAATGGCCCACAATCAATATCACCTGATTTTACAAGTTTTGACATTTGCCTTGGATAAGCTTTAGACAAATCATATAAATTTGGTGATAATTCAATATAAAAAATTTCAGAATTAAGATAAGGCATATGTCCAACTCTTAATTTTTTATTTATCACAGATAAACCTTAACTTCATTATATAATGCATCTCGTTCTACAGGTATTCTACCTGCATCCTTAATAGAATTGACCATTTTTTCTCTAGCTCTTCCAGCCGGAGAATTAGCTAAAGCTGCATGTGCAATTCGTTCTTTACCTATAGTTCCATCAAGATCATTAGCTCCGAAATTAAGACCTATACTTGCAGTAGATTCTCCTAACATTACCCAATAACTTTTTATATATTTGACGTTATTTAATATTAATCTAGAAGCTGCTATCATCTTTAAGTCATCAAATGGAGTTGTATGTCTCTTCCTTAAAAGAGTTGTCCCAATTTGATATTCAAGTGGGATAAAAGCAAGAAAGCCATTAGTTTCATTTTGTAAATTTCTTAATTTTATTAGGTGGTCAACCCTTTCTTCGAAAGTCTCTACATGACCATATAATAAAGTACAATTAGATTTTATATCCATATTATGAGCTATTCTATGTATATCTAACCATCTATCACCTGTAGCTTTTCCTGGTAATAACATTTTATGTATTCGATCAGAAAATACTTCTGCACCTCCACCCGGCATAGAATCTAATCCTGCTTCTTTTAAAATAGACAAAGATTCCTCTGGAGTTATTTTCCATCTACGGTAAAAATAATCAATTTCTGAAGCAGTAAATGCTTTTATCTGAACATTAGGATATTTGTCATTTATAGCTTTAACCATATCTACATAATGAGAAAATTCCCAAGATGGATGATGGCCACCCACTATATGAACTTCGCTTATTTCTTCATCCATTTCATCAAGAATTTGCTCTATGGACATTTCATAGGCGTCTTTATCTCCAGGTTTTTTAGCAAAATCACAAAATTTACAACTCAAAACACAAATATTAGTAGGATTTATATGCCTATTTAGTACAAAAAAAACCTTGTCTCCAGTAAGACTCTTTGTCATATAATCAGCCATAATACCAACTGAGACAAAATCCTCAGTTTCTAAAAGCTTTACACCTTCATTTACTGAAAGGTCTTCCTTATTAAGTATTTTATCCCAAATAAGCTCTAGATTTCTATCTTGAAAATTAATTTCAGGAATTTCAGATTTAGTTATTTCCAATAAAGATCCCAATTATTATCAACCTTTCTTATAATTTCTTCATTCATTTCAAGGGGTTTAGGGTATCCATCTTTCCATGTAGCATCAATACCCATAACACCATCAAAAACTGTATTTATACCATTAAATTTTAACTCAGAAAAATCAACATCTAATGAAGGGTCAAATCTTGTGAAAATTCCCCATAGTAAGTCAGTATCATTATTAATATCAATATCAGATGAAACTGTAGCGATTATCTTTATACTTTTTAACAAAGGATGGTTAATTAAGCTTTTTAGTACCTTTTTCCCATTATGAGAAGTTTTTGCGACAAGCAGTGTTTTACCAACCAATCTAGTTTCAATTAATCCATCAACTATGGTATTTATATTTGCAGGCAGAGCAACTGCAATAGGCTTATTAGTTTCTTCTCCAAATGAAGTAGCATTAATAACCATTTTTGACCCTTTATGAAGAGCTTCTCCAGTAAAATCTAAAGTGTCAATAAAAGTTTTACTTAGTAAATGAAAATCAATTTTAGGAACAAAATTTTTTCGAATTTCATTAATAACTGAAGATTTATCAGATGGGTCAACATTTCCATTAACCAAAACTAAAGTTTTAGTTAATGACAATTGCCCTTCTCCTAGAATTCCATAAGCTGTTTTCAATGCCTCTAGAGAATATCGTTGATCTACAGAAACAACAAGTAGATTATGAAATCCAGACTCATAATAAGACCACATATCAACAATCTCTTTTTTGAGCAATTTTATTAATGGTTTAGTTATCATTTGTACAGCATCACCCATATATTTATCCTCTTGAGGAGGTTTCCCAACTACCGTTGCTGAATAAATCGGATTCTTTTTTCTTACAATTTTTCTAACTTCAAAAATAGGATGAGGTGATTGCAAAGAATAATGACCAAAATGATCTCCAAAAGGACCTTCTTGTCTCCGTCTTTTTGGTCTCAAAATACCTTCTAAAATAAATTCAGCATTTGTCGGATAATTAATATTGATGCTTTTCCCTCTTTGTAACTTTGGCCTTTTTCCTTTCAAAAAACCAGCAAACATAATTTCACTTATACCCTCTGGTAAAGGGGTAATTGATGCTAATAATGTAGCTGGATCAGTCCCAATAGCTACTGCAACATCAAGCGGAATATTCATTTTCTCAGCATTATGATAATGAAAACCTCCGCCTTTCTGTAATTGCATATGCATTCCAGTGGTCAATTTATCAAAAATTTGCATTCTATACATTCCAACATTTTCTTTATTGGAAATAGGATCTTTAGTAAAAACCATTGGTAATGTTATAAACTTCCCTCCATCATCTGGCCAACATTTTAAAGCAGGTAATATTTCTAAATCAGGTTTTTCATCATAAAATAAACTTTTAGAATCTCTAACCAATTTTGGTCTAGTGTTTAACAATTTAAGTATTCCGAACCTGTTATTCCAAATTGATTTTAAATTTGGAGGATTAAGATCTTCTAGCAATTTTAATAAACCTTCCCCTATCTCGCTGGGATGCTTACCTAATGCCAATTCTATACGTCTATCAGAACCAAGAGAATTAATTAAAATGGGATAAGGAGAACCTTTAACGTTCTCAAAAAATAATGCCGGCTTATTTTCTAAAATAGATCTAGTGGCGATTTCAGTAATTTCTAAATTTGGATCTACCAATTTATCAATTCTTACTAGTTCATGTTCAGATTCAAGTTTACTTATAAATGAACTAAGATCTTCAAACATCCATTTTATCCTCGATGATTTTGTTAGAGTCTATACCAGTCCATCTATTATTTATTTCATTGTTAGGTAATAAATGATCTAAAATCCTGTCCACAATGAAAGATATAAGATCTTCAATATTTTCCGGGTTATGATAAAAACCAGGGGATGCTGGCATTATAATTCCTCCTGCTTCCGTAATTTTTTTCATGTTTTCTAAATCTATTAGACCTACAGGACTTTCTCTATGCACACAAATTAATTTTCTTCTTTCTTTAAAAGCTACATGTGCAGCTCTATCAATCAAACTTAAAGATATACCGTTAGCAATTCTACCTAGAGTTCCTCCGGAACATGGGATTATAACCATTCCATCATGTATAAAAGATCCTGAAGCAATAGATGCGGAAACATCCCTATAGTTAATTAGTTCAAATCTTTCACTATTATTCTTAGAACCAAACCAAGTAATTAATGATTTAGTATCTAGATCATTGTTTCCTGTTAACGCAACCGATTCTTCAACTTTTAGTACTGTACGCCCGGCATCAGATATTACCATCTTTATTTGATGACCTTTATCCAAAATTCTTCTAGACAATTGTCTAGCATAAGGCGCACTACTAGCACCAGTTATAGCAATTATAAAAATTCCCATTTAATAAAAACATCTCCTATAGAAAAAAATAGAAAAAAGATAGCAATTACTCCATTCATAGTAAAAAAAGCAGTATTTAATCTAGATGTATCATTCGATTTTACTATTAAATTTTCATAGAATAATAAAATACCTGAAATAACTACACCAATAAAATAAATTAAACCCAATTCAAGTAAAAATCCAGTGTAAAAAAGTAATAATATTGTACAGAAATGTAACAATTTAGTGATTACCAATGAAGTAGCAATTCCAAATTTGGCGGGTAAAGACTTAATTCCTATTTTTTGGTCAACTTCAATGTCGAAAATAGCATATAATATATCAAATCCTGAGACCCATAAAGCTCCTGCAAGTCCAAGATATATAGACCAAATATCGAATTCTCCAATAATAGATATCTGAACTGCTGGTGGAACAAGAAAATATACTAATCCAATACCAAAATGACATAACCAAGTTATTCTTTTTAGAAAAGAATAAATAATAGCTACAAAAATAGTTATCGGTGATAGCAACCAAGTAGATTGATGTAATTGAGAAACTGAAATAAAAAATAACAATATAAAAATTATTAGATATATTAATGCTGAAGATACCTGAAAAGTACCTATTACCATACTTCTCTGTTCAGTCCTAGGATTCAATTTATCTATATTTTTATCAATTAGTCTATTAGACAACATAGCTATAGTCCTACAACAAACCATAGCAATAATTATCCATAAAAAATCAGATATTCTTGGAAATCCTTGAACAGTAATAAAACAAGAAATTATTGCAAAAGGAAGAGCAAATATTGTATGCTCAATTTTGATGGTTTCAGCAAAAATTTTAAAATGAATAAATATTTTTCTGACGTTCATATAACAGTTTTAATTTTAAAAGGATATACTCATTTTAAATTGTTAATAATTTAATTGGTATACTTGAACGTTATTTATCTTACCAAAAAAAATGAATATAAATGAATTAACTCATAGACCGAAAAAATTTACGCCATTATTAGACGGCATAAAAGGACCTGAAGGTCCTGCTTTAGGGCCGGATGGATTAATGTATTTTGTTAGTACTGTTGATTCTAAAGTACTAAGATTAAATAATAATGATGAAATTTCAATAGTTCACAGTATTGAAGGTAAACCTAATGGACTAGCTTTTGGTTTGGATGGTGAATTATACATTGCAGACGCAGAACAAAAAGCAATATTACGATCCAATTTAAAAGACGAACCGGAAGTATTTTGTGATGAATATGACGGTACACCATTTGTAGGTCCTAACGATATTTGTGTACTTAAAAATGGAGATTTGTTATTCACGGATCCTCTTAGGCTTCCAGATCCTGATCCTTCAATGAGCCCTGTTTTCAAAGTAAATATTAAAGGGGAATCTTCACCATTTGTATCTGATTTAGCATATCCTAATGGTATTGCTATTTCTTTTGATGAAAAAGATGTGGTTGTTTCAGAAAGTAAAGCAAATAGATTAATTAGTATAAGTTTGAATAACCCTAATACTCAATCTATTAATCAAAAATTAGTAAGAAGATTTCTAGAACCTGGCAGACCAGATGGAATCGCTATTGATATAGAGGGCAATCTTTTAGTATGTTTACCGGGAATTGATTCCGTAGCAAAATTAGATAAAAAAGGAAATCTTATAGATTTATTCTATGTTCCAAATTGGCGACCTGAAAATTTAGCTTTTGGTGGTGAAAATAATCAAACTGTTTTTGTATGTTCTGGTTTACAATCAGCCATTCACACATTTCTAAATGATTTTCCTGGTCTGAATTTACCAAGAAATTAAGGCCTCAAAAATTTTCTTTTTAAATGATTAAAAGAAAATTCAAACATAGTGGGTCGACCATGAGGGCAGGTTTGTGGAAATTTTGATGATTCTAGTTGAGTTAATAATAATTTCATATCTTCATTAGCCATTTTTTGACCTGCTCTTACAGAAGAATGACAAGCAATAGTAGCAAGCATAGATTCATACCATTCTTTTCTATCTTTATCTTCAGATAATTTATCAATCGAATTAACTAATAAGTCTTTTAGATTTAATGAACTAATATCTAAATTTTCAATTGATGGAATTTTTCTTATCATCACTTCTTGTTGTCCAAATTCATCAATTTCCCAACCTAAACTAGTTAATTTATCTAAATTACTCATTAATAACTCTTTTTGTAAGTCATTAATTCTTAAAATCTCATTATCTAAGAGTTGTTGAGATGTATTATTATTATTTAAGAATTTATCCAAAATTTTATCGTAAATTATTCTTTCATGGGCAGCATGTTGATCTACAAAAAAGATACCGGATTTCCCTTCTGCTATTATGTATGTTTTATCAATTTGGCCTAATAAACGAAAAACTTGATCTATTATTTGATCAGGAGGGATTAAAGGTAAATTAGTAAAATTTGCACTTGAGGTACTTACATTTGAAGAATTTGAGGGATTATCATTTGTTGATACAAATCTATATTCATTATCTTTGATAACCCGATTTATAGAATTAGGAATAAAATCCTGAATAGTCTCAATTACTTTTCTTGATAAAATAGAAGTAACCAAATTATCTCTTAAAAACCTCACTTCATTTTTTGCAGGATGAACATTCACATCTACGTCACCTAAAGGTGTATCTATATTAATAATACAAATTGGGAATCTTCTTTCAGGAATGAGAGTTCTATAACTTTTTTCAACAAAAAATTTTAGTTTCTGAGATTGTATACATCTACCATTGACTGAAAAAATCATATAGCCTCTATTTCCTCTATATAAAGAAATATTAGAAACCACTCCAGATATTTTAAATCCAGTTTCTTCATTATTAGATATTTCCAACATATTTTCTTGAACATTTTTACCATAAATAAGACCAACTATATCCAATAAATTTCCATTGCCACTAGAAAATAAAATACGTTTAGCATCACTATGTAATTCAAAATTAATATTAGGATTTGTTAAAGCAAAGAAAGAAATTAATGATTTAATTTTAGATGTTTCATTCCTGTATGAATCCATAAATTTTAATCTTGCTGGCGTATTATAAAACAAGTCCCTTACCTCTATAGATGTACCATTTTGCATACCCTTCATAGTCAAATGTTCGAAAGTACCTGATATCAATTCAGTTTGCCATCCATTGATATCACTATTCTGCTTAGTCTGAAGATTAATTTTAGATACACTAGCTATAGATGGTAGTGCCTCACCTCTAAAACCTAATGTCCTAACATCTGTGAAATCAGAATCATCAATAATTTTGGATGTTGCAAATCGTTCAAAAGCTAAATTTATCTCACTTTTAGATATCCCTTCACCATCGTCAATTACTTTAATAGATTTAAGTCCGCCATTTTTTATATAAACTAATATTTTACTAGATCCAGCATCCAAAGAATTTTCAATTAATTCCTTAACTACAGAAGATGGCCTTTCGATTACTTCACCAGCTGCAATTTTAGCTGCTGTATCTTTATTTAATATTTTTATAGTCAATAGAAAAATAAATACTGTTTTATAGATTACATAATCATAGTAAGATAGATTTAATAATATTATTAGTTATTTTTTAGGACCCATTATGAAAAATAAGAACATTTTAAGAGAAAAATTATCCACTGGTAAACCTACCTTAAGCACTCATATTCATAGTGTTTGGCCTGCAGTGATTGAGGCAATTGGTTCAACTGGATTTTATGATTATGTAGAATTCGTAGCAGAATATGGACCATCAGATCTACATGATTTAGATAATATGTGCCGTACCGCGGAACTTTATAACTTAGGAACTATGATAAAAATCGACCAGAGTCTTATGCCTTTTTTGGCACAAAGAGGAATTGGAGCAGGATTTAACAGTGTTTTATTTACGGATGTAAGAAGTATTTCTGAAGTAAAGGACTGTATAAGGTCCGCTAGACCTGATCACCCAGATCATGGAGGGCTATATGGTGTAGCTACAAGAAGGAATACATATAATTTAGAAAGTTATGGAGGCTCTGAAGCATATGTGAAATCTGTAGCAAGTACTGTTTTGGCATTTATGATAGAAAAAAAAGGTGCAGTAGACGATTTAGAAAACATTTTGAATCTAAAAGATGTTGAAATGGTCCAATGGGGAGGATCAGATTTCTCTATGAATCTAGGTGTATCAAAAGAAGACCCTCAAGTAATTAAAGCAAAGAAAAAAACTTTTGAAACAGCTATTGCATTAGGTGTCCCTCCTAGAGCTGAAATTTCTTCGGCTGATGAAGTAAAAGAATATTTAGATATTGGTGTAAAACATTTTTCTGTTGGGACTGACATAAGTATCTTAAAAAGCTTTTGGCAAAAAGAAGGTGAAGATATAGCAAAATCATTAGATGGAAGATAATCTTATCTAAGTTTCCTAATAGTTTTATTAGAAAATAAAATTAATAAAGTAAATATTAATAACAATACCCCTGCAGAGGCAAATGCAATACGTACATTGTAAAATTCGGCTAGGAATCCTAATGGAATTGCCCCTAAAGGTATTAAACCAAAATTTGTTGCGTAAATTCCCATGACTCTTCCCCTATATTCTTCGTCAGAATTTTCTATAATTAAAGACATATTTAAAGTTCTTCTTCCTGCATCTCCTATACCCAATATGATCATAATTATTACTGCAATAGAATATTGAGTTATCAACGCGTTTAATATAATAGCAATTGAAGTAATTAAGCTAGTTAGCAATAAAATTAAACCAGTTGATTGATTAGTATTCATGCCTGCTATAAAAAGTGACCCTAATAAAGAACCAAGGCCTATCATACTCATTAATATTCCCAAAGCTTCAGGTCCTTTAAGAAAGATTTCATCTATCTGAACAGGGAGTAAACTTCTAAATGGCATAGCTAATAAAGTTGTTGTCATAGCAATAATTAGTAACCAAAATACCGTTTTATTATTTAATGCATATACTAAACCTTTCTTCATCTCAAAAATAACATTATTTTTATTGATAATATTAATCTTAATCCTAGGTATTAATGATGTGAATATAATTGAAAATAAAGCTAAAAAACAAACTACATAATAAACAATCTCTGGACCATAAAAACCATAAATCAATCCACCTAATGCTGGAGAAGATAATGTCATAAGAGACATACCAGAAGCATTCAAAGCAGTAGCATTTTTTAATTCAGATTTATTAACTAACTGGGAAATAAGAGTTTGTCTTGCTGGTATCAAGAAAGCCCAAATACATCCTTGGAGTAATGATGCAAGTAATAAGTGATAAACAGTAATAGTTTCCATTCTTATTGATATAGCGATAAAAAGTGGTATTGCAAATAAGCCTAACTGGGCTATTTGTATTATCTTTTTTCTTTCTATTCTGTCTGAAATAGCACCACCAAAAATTGAAAAGATCAATATTGGAGGTGCAAAACCAGCTCCAGTTAAAGTAACCCATATTGGGGATTTTGTTAATTCCCAAGTATAGTATCCTCTAGCAAGCATTTGAATATTTACAGCCGCCATTACCAACACCAGTCCAATAAATAATAATCTAAAATTTTTGTTACCTAAGGAATGAAAAGTATTAGAAAAATAATTATTCTTATTACGATATCTAGAAAACATAAATTATTTATAGTTTTTTATAGAACGAGCAAATAAGAGATAAGATAATGTAAATATCATCAACACTATTCCAAAAATTCCTACTGCAAATTCAGAACCAAATGATTCAATCGCCCACCCCATCGGTAACATCCCTAAAGGCATTAGCCCAAAAGACATCATTATTACACTCATGACTCTAGCTTTATATTCATCTTCACTAATTTCCATCATTAATGCCTGACCGAGAGCCCATCTTCCTGATTCTCCAAGACCTACTAATATTAATGAAATAACACCTATAAAATAAAAAGGAAATAAGGAAGCTATTATCATGGCTAGAGCAGAGAATATTCCAGATAATAGAAATACTAATCCTCTGTTACTCTCTTTAGATAGCCCGGCTATAAATATAGAACCAAATAAACCTCCCAAGCCAGCTGCTGCTAACAAAATTCCAACACTACTAGGATCAGAACCATATACATCTTTTGCAAAAACTTGTACTAACATTCGAAACGGCATAGATAACAAAGCAAGGACTATCATATGTATAATTACAAATCTAAGCAATCTAGTTTGGTAAATATAATTCAATCCATCTCCTATGTTTTTTATCATCGAATCTCTATTTATGTTTTTTGTAGGTTTTAGGGATTTTACTAGGGAAGTAAAAAATACAGATAAAATCATAAGCATTGTTACACAAATATAAGCTCCAGATGGTGATATAAATTCATAAAGGAATCCACCTATCCCAGGAGATGCTAAAGACGTAACACTCATAGCAATAGCATTTAAAGCAATCGCATTAGTAATTCTATTCTCTCCTACTAAAGAAGGAATTGCTGCCTGACGTGCTGGTAATTGTAATGCAAAACCTGCACCTTGCACAACTGAAACTATAAAAAGATGAAACCAATGTATCAGATCAAAAAATACTAATGATGCAACGATGGCTGCTAGAACAGCATTTGCTGCTTGTGATATTTGTATTATCAATCGCCTATCAACTAAATCACTGATAACCCCTCCAAAAAGAGAGACTACTAATAAACTAGGTGCAAAACCCATACCAACTAATCCTGTTATGATAGGATCATCAGTCAAATCATAAACTAATACCCCTCTTATAACCATTTGCATATTAAATCCTGCCATGGATAAAAATAAACCTATCCATAACATCCTGAAATCTTTATTACTTAATGAATTAAAAGTGCGTGAAAGCCAAGAAGAATTCGTATCACGGAGGCGCATTTAAAAGATTTTCCCTCCAACAAAATACACATATAAAAAACTAACTAATAAATAAGTTTACATAAAAAAAGAATTAAAAGTATGTTTAGATTTCCAACGATAAAAATCAATATCTAAATGAAAATTATAATGATCCCTTAATTTTATCCTCGAGAAATTTTACACGATTATAATCCTCTTTATGGAGAGAATACGCTCTTTCCAAATAAAGCTGAGCTAGAATACTTCCAGATTCATCTTTCCCCTCAGCTGAGCTCAATAATAAATCTATTTTCATATTCTCTGGTAAATATTTTCCAATGGAAGAAATTTTTTTACTTGTTTCTTTTATTGTTATCTTGTCGTTCCCTTCTATTGCATATCTAAACCTTCCTAAAAGAATAGTTAGTTCACTCAATAAATCTTGTTCTGACATCATTCCATAAACAACATAATCAATTTCTTCCGTAGTATTAGATTCTACATTGATACTAGATTTATAAAGATCAACATATTTATCCATACAATTTTTAACTTCTGTCATCATAATAGATACATCACTCAATTTAGTAGCCCCTCCAAAAATAACATCATCATTTCTAAGATCTGCTAAAGCATTAATCCAATCAACAGATTCTACTTCTTCGGGAGAAGGAGGAAAAATAAATGATTGTGTATTATCTGAAGTTAGTCCTTCAATTTGACCAGATAAAAAAGGTGGAATATATTTTTCAATTTGGACATCTATAGGAAAAAAAATTATATAAGATGCCGATATTTTCTGGGAACCTTCAATATCAGTAAAATATATAAAACCATGCCCTACCGGATGATTTTTATCTCCTTTTTCAAAAATAATTTCCATAATAATTTTTATTACTTTTACTAAATGTTTATAATTTAAATATAATTAGAGGCAGTAAATTTTGTCATTTTCATTTTATAAATCAATAATAAGGCCAATTATATTTAAAATTCCACCTGAGTCTGCTCATAATTTATCTCTTAATTACTTAAGATTCAAACCTTCTTTTAATTTTAATGAACCAAATGGTGATACTGAAATACTCAAAACAACTATTTGTGGAATAAATTTAGCTACACCTATAGGTTTAGCTGCAGGATATGATAAAAACTTTTATGCAACTAATGAATTATATAATTTAGGTTTTGGGTTTGTAGTAGGTGGCACTATAACTTTAGAACCTAGATTAGGTAATGCAAAACCTAGAGTAATTAGAGATTTAGATAATAAAGCAATAATTAACTCTTTAGGTTTCCCAGGTGAAGGGATAGAGAAAATTTCTCCTAAAATAGAAAAATTACATGCATTACAAAAGCGAAAAATATTTGTATCTATTTCTGGTAATTCTGTAACAGATATTGCTAAATGTTACGAAAAAATTAAATCCTATTCTGATTTAGTAGAAATTAACATTTCTAGCCCTAATACTAAAAACCTCATCCATTTTCATAAAAAAAATAATCTTCTGAAATTAATAGAAAATATAAATCAACAAAAAGAATGTCCAATCTTCATAAAAATGCCTCCTTTATATAAAGAAGGAGAAAAGGACGAAAATGTCCTAAAACTTATAGAATTATCATATTTAAATGGCATTGACGGGATAACTATATCTAACACACAACCAGTTTCAAATAATTATTTACATATTGGAAGAGGTGGATTATCAGGTAAACCTCTATTTAATGATACGATCAATACAATAAAATCGGTTACAAAAATTACAAATAAAAATTATCCGATAATAGCTTGTGGTGGCATAAGTTCAGCGGAAGAAGTATGGGAATGTATTGCTAATGGATCTAAAGCAGTTCAAATATACACAGCTTTGATATATGAAGGTTTATCTTTACCAAAATTAGTAACAAAAAATTTAATCAAAATGATGCATAAAGCAAATATCAATTCGATAAATGAAATTAAAGGGCCCCCACCTAAAATTAATTAATTCATTAATTCTTGAATCTCATGTAAATATGGCATAGATTCTTGAGCGCCTTTACGAGATACAGACAGAGCGGCAGCAGCCGAAGCAAATTTAACACTTGAAAATAAACTAGAACCTGTTGATAAAGATGATGCTAAAGCACCATTAAATGCATCTCCAGCCGCAACTGAAGCTAAAACATTCACTTCATAGGATTTTATATGACCAACAAAATCTTCTGATTGTACCCATGTACCCTTGTCAGCAAGAGTAATAATCACATTTTTAGGACCAAGAGATGATATATATTGTGCAGACCTTTTTGCGTCTTCAAGTGAAGTTATCGAAATTCCTGATAAATATTCAGCCTCTATTTCATTTGGTGTAATTATATCTACATAATCATAAAAGTTTTCTGGAAGAATTTTATTAGGACTCGGATCAAGTATAGTGATCATATTGTTATCTTTTGCAATTTTCAATCCTTGAAAAGTAACATCCAAAGGTATTTCTTGTTGTGTTAAAAGTATTGAAGAATATTTAGATAATTTCTTTATACTATTTATCTGTTTTTGACTAAAAATTGTATTCGCACCGTAAACTGCATTTACTGAATTTTGTCCATCAGGTAGTAAAACAATTATTGCAATACCAGAAGAAACAGATTTTTTTACTTCTATGTTTTCAACATTAATTCTTTGCTTACCCAAATAAGAAATTAAATCTTTACCGAAAATATCATCTCCAATTGATGAAATTAAATAAACTTTTTTATCTGATTTTGAAGACTTAATTGCAGATACGGCCTGATTACCAGCCTTTCCTCCAGGATTGGTATAAAAGGAATCTCCCTCAAACGTTTCTCCAACCTCAGGTACTCTATTCGTATGAATATTTAAGTCCATATTTAAAGCACCCAAAACAACAATATTTTTATCTATTTGTATTTTGTTCAAAAAACTTTTCATAAAATTAATATTTTTTTACACCGGACACTCTTGCGAAATAAAAACCAGTAAACAAAACAAATATAATCCCAATCAAAGCAAATATAAATACTGAAAGATGAGCTCCATAAAAGGAAGCTAATAAACCTATATTTATCACCCCTATAGGTCCGGTACCTATAGCAGCAGATAAAACACCTAAAACAACACCTCTTTTATTTTTAGGAGTAGAATTAACAATTATTATACTTTGCATAGTAGCAAACCCTGCAAGTCCCAGAGAACCAATAAATATTACAGGTAAAGCTAACCAATATTTTTCAACAATTCCAAACAATAATATAGAAAACAAAAAAAGTAATGACCCAAAAAAGTAAATTTTAGTATAGTAATTTTTACTCGCTGTAAAAGCTATAAAAATAGAACCTAAAGTAGCTCCTAAACCCTCTAAAGATAATAATAACCCAATAAATAATGGACCAATTAATAAAATATCTTTACCAATGACCGGAACCATCTGAGCATAAGGAAATGCAAACATATTCATAATGACAGTAATAAGTATAGTACCAAATAAAAGTTCCGATTTAGATATAAACTTAATACCAGAAAATAATCCCGTCATAAAAGAATTATTTCCTTCTAATTTTTTTGGAAAATATTTATATCTAAATAAATATATAGAAATAGATGCAGAGATAAATATTAAAAAAGAAAATATATATGAACCACTTATCCCTATATATGAAATAATTATTCCAGCAGATAAGGGCCCAAGTATTCTACCAAAGCTAGTTGTAGCCAAGTCAAATGCAAAAGCTTGAGTTATATATAGCCTGCCTACCACCTCTGAAATAAGCGCCCTTCTCACGGGGAAATCCATAGACCAAATTAAACCAGCAATAAAAGATCCAAAATAAATATGCCAAGTGTCCAATTTATTAACTAAAGATAAATAAGACAATAAACCATAAACAATCATAAGGGATATAAAACCAAATAATAAAATAAATTTTCTGTTGATATTATCTGAAATCTGTCCAATTAATGGCCCAAAAATCAACAGCGGGATCATTCTCAAAAAACCAACCACTGCAACCTGCATCACTGATCCTGTTATCTGATATATATATATACCAATAGCTGGAGTTTCCATCCATCTAATAAGATTTCCACTTAAACCGATATACCATAACAAAAGATATCTTTTGTTATTAAATAGATTCCTGAAGTTTTTTGATTTAAAAATAACGGTGTTTTATAGCTTCATATAGAAATTAAACTGGCATTTTCCTACCAGTTTTGGAACGACCATAAGCAGCAAATTCTTCTGTAGGAGCTCCCATCATCATAGCACCAACATTATCAATCAGATGATCTACGGTTTCTTCAGTACTTAAATTTTCGTCTTTCCAACCACAGTAAAAAAACACCCCGGATTTATCAAGAGCAGATTTAACTTTATTTCTAGCGTCATCCATAAAATCAGGATAAGGTGGGTCATGAGCATCTGGATCGCCAAAACTCATTCCCATATCACCTGGTCCCCATTCTGCAAAGCCTATACCAGGTACAGCTGCTGTATAATCAGCATTAGCAAGACAGTGTCTGTCTTCAATTTTTAAACCTAATAATAGTTCCCCTTCTGGATTCAAAGGCCATGGGTCTGCTTTTTTAGAATATTCATCCATAGATAATCCCCAAATATCATTGCAAGGCCTCTGTCCACCACCACCTCTTAGTCCTTCAGGGATTATATCCCTTCCAATAGTTTGAAATACATATCTTGATGTAGCAACAAATGCCTTAACAGCCTCAGGATCTCTAGCGTGTGTATGTAATAAACCATGAATTCCGGTTGTTAATGCATGTCTAGCCTGCCAAGCATTGTAAAGTACTTCCTCTCTAGTTATAGCATTATGTGGTAGTGTTGTAATTACTGTAGGAGTGAGATGACCACTGGGAGTTGGTCCTCCATCTCGTAACCCTTTCATAAAAGCTGTTAGTCCTACTGTATCAAATGGATGATGCTCAAAATCGACTAATAAAATATCTGCCCAAGTTTGAGATTGTTTAAATCCTGCATCATATGAAAGTTCCTCTGGATGTGAAGCATAAACTGGTTGACCATCTTCTAATAGTTCAATTGCTTTATTAATTCTTTTTGCCATAGTCTTTCTCCTAATATTATTTTATGTAAGTGTCCAAGGTATCTGTAATTCAGATGAAATGTCCTTAAACCATGCTATCACCTCAGGGTGATAAGGAATCCCATTATTATTACGTTCTATCTCTTCTTCATGTTCAGGTAAACCAGCATAAATAACTTTTTCTTTACCAGGAGCAGGTGGACACTCACGTATAGCTTTCATGTAATCATCCATATCACTTTTAAATAATTTAATATCTTGAAAAGCTTCAACATTATAAGCTACAAAGTGATGCGCTGACCCAGATCTACGACCTGGTCCTCCACCAGTCCCCCCTAAAATTCCACACATAATTTCTATCCATACACCAAGACTTGAACCCTTATGTGCGCCATTCTCTCTAGTTCCTCCTGATGGCAACATCATAAAATCATCCGGAGCCATTTCTTCTTCCATTAAAGGCGAGCCATCACCACGAGCTACCCACCCAGGCATTACTGGTACGCCTAATCTTGAAGCTAATATAATTTTATTACCTGCAACTGAGCTTGTAGAAGCATCAAAAATAAAAGGAGGTTCTTCTCCTGTTGGAACAGCGATTCCTATAGGATTTAACCCTACCATAGGTTTGGCACCATCAACAGGTACCACGTTCATACCACCTGTAGTCATAGCTACCCCGATCATATCATGTTTTAGTGCCATTGCTGCATGATAAGCAGCTGCACCAAAATGTCTACCATTCATAGCAGTAACTGAACCTATTCCAAACTTTTTTGCCTTTTCAATAGCAAGGTTCATAGCATATGGGCCAACTACCAAACCATGTCCACCATCACTATCAATAGTAGCTACTGCTCCCATTTCTTTAATCGTATTAATTTTAGGATTAGGATTTATACCACCTTCTCCAAAGGATTTGACATAACCTCTAAGCATGTTAGACACACCATGAGTTTCAATACCTCTAACATCTGCATATAAAAGAACATCAGCTGCTTGAATTGCATCATCTTCTGACATTCCCATCTTCTTAAAAATTTCTGTGACTGTCTTCATCATGTTATCAGGCATAACTCTAATAGCCACATCTTCCGGTACATGAAATCTTTCTAACATAACTCTCTCCATATTTATAATAAAAATATTTATTGAAACAAATATATCCCTAATTACACATATAAAAAAACAAAAGTCACATATAATTTTCCATAATCTTATAGAAAATTATAAAAAGAGTATGCGTTATGATAAAAGGATTAACTACGGTTTTTACTGAGCCTAAAAGAGCCTTTGAACTTGAAATTTTACCTGTTCCTGAAATTGAAGATAGTGGTATTTTAGTAAAAAATACTGCAGCTGTTATATGTGGTTCAGATCTACATGTTTGGAGAGGAGATGATGATATTCCCCCTCCTAATAAATATATTATGGGACACGAATTTACAGGTGTTGTTCATTCAATGGGCAAAAAAGTTTCTAAAGATTCTTATGGAAGACCTTTGAAAGAAGGAGATCGAATTGTATTCCCATTTTTCAATCCTTGCCATAGATGCTATCAATGTATAAGAGGTGAACACCATGCCTGCCCAAATAGAACTAGGAGAAGTATGGTTGGGGTAGAAAAATACCCATACTGTGATGGAGGAATGGCAGAATATTATTACCTCCCAAATGGTCATTATGTTTTTAAAGCTCCAGACGATTTGCCTGATATTGCCCTTCCTAGTGTTAACTGTGCTCTTTCACAAGTGGTTTTTGGATTAAAAAGAGCAAATTTTAGTTTTGGAGATTCAGTAGTTATTCAAGGAGCTGGTGGATTAGGCATTTTTGCCACTGCTGTGGCCTCGAATAGTGGAGCATCTCAAGTAATAGTTATAGACAGTCAAAAAAGTAGATTAGATTTAGCTCTAAAATGTGGTGCCACATCTGTAATATCGTTTTCTGATTACCCTGACCAAATTGACAGAATTGAAAAGGTCAAAGAATTAACATACAGACAAGGGGCCGATATGGTCGTAGAGGTAGCTGGTGTGCCCGCTGCTACTTATGAAGGATTAGATATGGTAAGGATAAATGGTACTTATCTAGATATTGGTAATATTTCTGGGGGAAGTTTAAATCTACCAGCAAATAAAATCATATCAAATCAGACAAAATGGATTGGTGTAATGCATTACGATCCTTGGGTCATTGAAGCATCACTACAATTTCTCTCCAGAACAAAAAATAAATTCCCATTAATAGATATTCTTTCAGATGAATTCCCACTGGAAAAAATTAATGATGCTTTTGAATTTGCAGAATGGCAAGGAAAGGAAAAAGGATCAGATGCAAAAAGAGTAGTCCTTAAATGTTGATATTCTAATAATCTTTACTTCGTTTATTTTTTCTTATTAAGTATGCATCCCTAAAAGCATCTATACCGAAGATAGTTCCTACTACTAAACCAATTGCCAGTTGATACATTGATCTGTCATCATATAGAGTCCCAAATATCATGATTTCTAAATATCTCAAAATTTCAATAACTATCAAAGTTACGTTGAACCATAACCATTTTGTACCACAATAAATATACCCTAATCCAGGTACAAAAGAATTTATAAATAGTGCTATCCATGGATTTGGGTTGTCATTTTTCATAGTGATTTTTTCCAAGGTATTTAATAAATATGTAAAAATTATTAGAATTAAAATCTATATAAAATTTTATATATTACAATTAAATCATACTTATAAAACTAATATAACTTCACATTCAGCAAAACTTCACAATTACCCTAAATAATAGAATTATGAATCAATCTCAATCTCGGTTAATTATCTACACAGGGAAAGGTGGCGTTGGAAAAACTTCTATATCTGCCTCCACGGGGTTACTTAGCGCTTCAAAAAATAAAAAAACATTAGTTATTTCTGCTGATTCAGCAAATAGTTTAGGTGATGCTTTTGAACAAAAAATAACTAATGAACCATTAAAAATAGAAAAAAATCTTTGGGTGCAAGAATGCGATGTATACCTAGGGATTGAAAAACATTGGTCAAAAACACAAGAATGGGCAAGAGATGTACTAAACTGGCAAGGTATTGATGATGTGATAGCAGATGAATTATTAGCATTTCCTGGAATGCAAGAATTAACCGTTCTTTTAGAAATTTTAGAGCATTTCCAATCTCGTCAATATGATGTGATAGTAGTAGATTGTGCTCCTACTGGAGACACATTTAAGTTGTTATCGTTACCTGAAGCAGGTGCATGGTGGATGGATAAAATTTTTCCATGGAGCAAGAGAATAAATAAAATTGCAAGACCTATAAGTAGATTAATGTCTGAGATGCCTTTACCTAATGATGATTTCTTTGATTCTGCAGAAAATATTTTTTCTAAAATTGAAAAAGTACAACAATTATTATCGAATCAGAAGATTTCTACATTAAGACTAGTTACTACTCCAGAAAAGATGGTGATCGATGAGACCCAAAGAGCTTATAATTTATCAGGGATATTTGGGTATTTGTGTGATCTTGTTGTATGCAACAGAATGTTACCACCAGATGCACTAAATGGGTATTTCTCTGAAAGATCATCTCAGCAAGATGAAAATATTGAAAGAATAAAATCTTCTTTTTCTCCAATTCCAATTAAATTTGCAGATTTTTTTAAATCAGAAATTGGAAAGAATAATTTATTAGAATTAGGAGCAAATATTTTTGGTTCTGAGGATCCTTCTTCCATTTATTTCAACGAACCAGCATTTAAAATTTACAAAAATAATAGTAAAATCAATCCAGAATATGAATATTGTCTGGAACTAAAAGTATCTAATAATGATAAAAACTTCACTATTAATAGATCAGATGACAACTTAATTATTACAATCAGTGGATTTAGGAAAATATTTTTGATACCAGAAAGGCTTAAAAATAAAGAAATAGTAAAAGCTGAATTGAAAGATTACAAACTAAAAGTTTTTTTTGGAGAAGGAGAAAAAACATGACCCTTACAGAAAGAATAAAGATACTAGAATCAAAAATAGAAAATCTTGAAAAAAAAATTGATTCCCATAATAAACTCAATCCAAGTTGTATTATTGAGGAAGCACAAAAAAATCTAAAAGATATTTCTGATAATAAGAAAATATCCGCTACTATAAATTCATTTACTACATTAGTAAAAGATTTAGAACAGACTTGGATATCTAATAAAAAAGAAAAAAAATCGAAAAAGAAAAAATCTCAAAATATAAAAGTGGAATGATTTTTATTGATAAAAATTACAAGTATAGAAACTATTGCCCTCTGAGATAATGCCGACGGCAATGTCACATCTTGTAATCCTTCTTATGGAGATTCTACAGATAACGCACCTGCCTCGACAGGTGGATATGATATTACTATTGTTAGAGTAAATACGGATAAAGTAATAAGTGGGATTGGTCAGTGTGAAGCTCCAAGCCTTGTTATAGAATCAATAATAAAATCATCTTTAGGTTTAGAAAACCTAATCATAAATGAAGATCCTAGACAAGTTAGTAGACTCTGGCAATATAGAGGCCCCTAATAGACCTGAGCTTGGATTTGAATTAAACGAAGATGTAGTAAAAGAATATATGGTGAAACCTTATTAGATAAAATTTTACTAATATTCGTTGTTTATAGGTTGATTTTTTGAATAGTGTACAATATTCTTTTTTTGTGTATTATTCAATTAAATTAAGGAAAAAACATGCCACGTGGTGGGGCTAGAAAAGGAGCAGGTAGACCAAAAGGTCAAGGTAAATATAATGAACCTACAAAACCTATTAGAATACCTGAAAGTATGGTCGGAAAAATATTAGAATATGTGCAGACTAGTGGCTATAAATTACCGATATATTCAAGCTCTGTACAAGCAGGGTTTCCTTCTCCAGCAGATGATTATATAGAAGGTAAATTAGACTTAAATGAACACCTTATTAAGCATCCTACTGCTACATTCTTTGTAAGAGCTGCAGGTGAATCTATGACTAAAGTGGGTATACATCATGGAGATATTTTAATAGTAGATAGAAGCCTAGAAGCAAAACATGGAAAAATCGTTATAGCCGCAGTAGATGGAGAACTCACTGTAAAACGACTAAATAAATCACCAAAAGGTACATATTTGATGCCAGAAAACGATAAATATAAACCTATAGAAATAACTGATATTAATGATGTTGTAATTTGGGGTGTTGTTACAAATGTTCTACATGAATTATAAAATCTTATGAGTATATTTGCATTGGTTGATTGTAATAATTTTTATGTCTCATGTGAACGTGTATTTGATCCATATCTAGCTAAAAAACCTATTATCGTACTATCCAACAATGATGGATGTGTAATTTCCCGTTCTAATGAAGCAAAATCACTGGGTGTACCAATGGGAGCACCATTCTATAAATATAGAGAAATTATAGAAAAAAATAATATAGAAGTTTATTCATCAAATTATCAATTCTATGGTGATATGTCTCAACGTGTAATGAAATCATTAGAAATTATGATTCCTAAACAAGATATCGAGATATATTCAATTGATGAAGCCTTCATTAGATTAGATGGTTATGAAAGACCTGATGTTATTGATTTGAGTATTGAAATTAAAAAAAATATCCTTAATTGGACTGGTATTCCCATATCTGTAGGAATAGCACAAACTAAAACACTCTCTAAGGTAGCTAACCATATTGCAAAAAAAAACACTTCGACAGGTGTATTTGATATTCGTAATAATAAATTACAAGAACAGATTTTATCCAATTTCCAAATAGAAGATTTATGGGGTATATCATATAGATGGGGGAAAAAACTTAGAAAATTAGGAATTAATAATGGGCTAGATTTAAGAAATTCGGATACTAAATTTATTAGAAAGAAATTTAATATTGTATTAGAAAGAATGGTGTATGAACTACGTGGTATAGCATGCTTAGATATTGAAAAAGTAACAAATAAACAATCTATTATGTCATCAAGATCTTTTGGAAAATTAGTTACGGAATTAGAATCATTAGAACAAGCAATATCAACTTATGCAACCATAGCTTGTGAAAAATTACGTCATCAAAATAGTAAATCTCAAGGAATCTATGTTTTTTTACAAACTAACCGATTCAGAAAAGATCTGCCTCAATATAGAAGAAGTATGAAATATAAACTTGATTTACCCACCTCAGATACTGGATACATTATTAATGCAGGGAAAAAAATTCTCAAAAAAATTTATAGAAAAGGATACCATTACCAAAAATGTGGAATCATGTTATTTGATCTAAGTTCAAAGTACATTCAACAGGAAAATTTATTCGTAAAATCCAATCAATCGAATGAGCACTTAATGGAATCCCTAGACACTATCAATAAAGCAATGGGATCTGATACTGTATTTTTTGCAGCAAAAGGAACACAAAATAATTGGAAAA
>MDTE01060713.1_pt1 | contig 27011 bp, 32 predicted proteins | sample 811231 | NCBI WGS metagenome assembly MDTE01 (sample SAMN05326651, study PRJNA326480) | marine metagenome | isolation source: seawater | place: Indian Ocean: Red Sea | collected 2010
GTATCAATTTTGCTACCTCCTATTCTGCACTTATTATTATTTATTTTTTGTTTTGATAGCAAGCTGATAGCCGTGCACACTACCAGCTGCCATGTAAACAAGCAAAATTTTTAGAACAAGGTAAAAAAGTTTACATCAAAATACCTATTTATTTTATGTTTAGTTCAAGGCACGCATTTTGCCAACCTGTAACTAAGCATACTACATTTTTTTAAACCGTGCAACTCTTTTCTATTTTTTTCTATCAATAAAAGTGTAAAAATGTAGTTTTTATTTTTTCTAATTCTAAACGGAGCTGTTTAATTCTAAAAAGCATTTTTGAAAATTGTCCTTTAATATTTTGTAGTTATTTTTGTAGCTTTTTGTAAATTGATATAGAAAAGTGTTGCATTATTTTCAAAAGTGTGCATATAATGGATTATAAGGAATTTTACTTTAGGAGGTAAAGATGAAAACCCTTAATAGAAAAGTGGTTGAAAAGAAATTGAAGGCTACAGGCAAAATAAGTTTTATGTGTTTATTTTGTTATGGAGTTTTTACAATAACAAAAAATCATTTTTGTAATGAAGCTGCCGCTGTTGATGGCGTAATATCACCAGAGCAAAAAGCTTTTTTGAAACAAGATTACTTACGCAAAAAAAAGGAGGGTTTATTATAAGAGTTGTAGACAGCAAGCTATGCTATTCCTTGAATAGTGTGGCTTGATGTTGAAAAAAGTTGCAAAATTAAAATTTGAAAATTAGAAATTAGAGGTAAAAAATGGTTGATTGGAAATTTATAAAAAAAGATTTAAAAAATATAGATGATGAAACAGCTAACAGGGTTATCAATACTTGTAGGTTAGATAGTAGGTATATAGATGAGCTTTGCGTTGTAATGGCATTGTGGCATTGTGACCCTTATACAAGGTGGGTTGATGAGATAGTTGAAATGGCTAATAAGTTTCAGACTTATCAAAACTTATACAATGACGCAAAAAATGTATCACGACAAATAAACAGATTAGGAGGTAATTAATAATGACTAAAAAAGATAATTATTATACATCAATAGAACAGTCTACTGTTCATGCTGTTATAAGCATAGTTAGAGATAAAGAGCTAGATGACAAATATGCTCTCTGGGCGTTAGCTGAGTGGGATAGCGATTTAAAAGATGGCAAAAATTTTATGTGGCACGGCAAAATGGCAGAAGAAGCTTCAAGGGAGTTTGATGTAAAGAATATAGTTGCTAAAGCTGAGATATTGAGTAACTTAGATAAACTTTTGCATAAATACGAAATAGATTAGTTATCAATTCAAGACTCACCTGTGTAAAAGATTTTTATATAGGTGAGTTTTTTATTTTAATTTAATTTATTTTTTTATCGGCTACGCCTTTAACAAAAATCAGTATGTATAAGGGTACAGTTTTCTGAGTAATATTTGTTTCCAGCATAAAGAATGAAAACTATGAATGTTATAAGTCCAGCTATTATTGTCTCTGGTGTTATCATCTTTTATTTTTTTTCTTTAGTTAAGTATTAAGTTAATTCTTTTAAGTTAACTAAGAAGCCAGCTACATTTTCCTAAAATCAGATTGAAGAAAAAAGAAAAGCTAAAAAGAAAAAAGAACAATTACATCTTATCTCAGTAGCCTAATTTACTGTCAATAGCTAAATGAATCTTTTTTCTATTGTATCTAATAAATATTTGCAAAGACAGCGACAGCTCAACTGGAGCTGGCAATTATTCTGTTTCCTTTGGAGACGAGATTTTTACCCAAATAAAAATCGAGACTACTATTTTGTGGATTTTTGTAAATTGATATAGAAAAGTGTTGCATTATTATTAAAAGTGTGCATATAATAGATTATAAGAAATTTTACTTTAGGAGGTAAAAATGAAATTGACTCACAAAATGTATAATCCAAATAAGAAATTTTTAGATACTTTTGGTAATAGGTATTACAAGGGTGATTATGCTGGAGATTGCGTTGTAAGAGCCTTTACAAAGCTAACTGACCTTGACTATATGACTGTAGCTTCTATGGTTGCTACAGCTAATAATTACAGCGATATAAGAATGATAAATAACGGTAATTACATAGACAGGCTTTATAGCTATTATCTAAAGCCTAGAGGTTACGTTAGAATAACTTTTAGCCATAAAGGGAATCTAAGAAACACAGCTAAACTAGCTGTAAAAGGTCTACTAGATTATAAAGTAGATGGTGATTACGATAATAGCTTTGACCCAGCTGTAGATGGTGTATCAAGCCTTGCAGATAGATATGTAACATGGCTTGTTGGAGGTCGATACAATGCACACATGGCTACAACTAAAAATTATACTTTATATGATTCTTGGGATTGCTCTGGCTCTAGGGTTGATGGTAGTGCTTATGTAAAAACAGATGGAGCTCTAGCTGATAGCTTTGACTGGAGCTAGGAGGTACTTTTATGAAATTAGATACTATGCTTTGGCAAGTCATAACCTTTATAGTTATATCAAGCGTTATAGGCTACTTAAGCATAGTGTGCCAGTAAACACACAATAATTAAGAATAGGAGGTTGTACTTTAGGTATGCCCATTTAGAGAAAAGAGCTTTGCTCCAGCTATAAGAATGATACCGCTTAGAAATAAGCGGTATTGCTGTTTAACAAAGCCAGCCAGTTTTGTCTGCATAGACCTTTAGGAGGTAAACACTTGGCTGGCTCTGTTGATACGATTAAACACACAACAATTAATAAAAGTTGCTATTGAATAGTATCAGCTACCTTATTATCCGTCAATAATAACAAAGTACAATTCTAAGAGGTACGTCAAAGAGACCCTCTGGTGGGATTGTACTAAAAAGAAACTCGAAGGGTCTCTAAGAGCCTTCTATGAAAAGATTTTTGCTCCATTTAGATAGTAAATGAGTGTTACAAGTATAAATATGACTGAGACCCATATAGGCGTGTTGTCTCTATCCATGATTTACATATCCCATAAATCTCTGCTGAAATTATCTTTGAAGGATTTATCTTTTGGTTTTCTTTTAGTTGCAGCTTTGTTATATTTTTTTCTATTAAAGCCAGCTCCGTTTTTACGAGGTCTGCCTCTTTTAGAACCGTATGTACCTTTACCGTATGGCATGATTATCTCCTTTTAAGTTTGAAGCCAAGACCGCCAGTAGCTCCAGCTTTTTTAGTTTTAGCTTTAGGCATTGTGAATGATTTAGATTTAGATACAGCTTTTTTGATTTTATTTTTTTTACTAGCCATAGCTCCTAAAGCTGTACTAGGGTCATTCTTATAATAATCAAAACCAGAGTATACTGTCTCTGCATTACCTGACATAAATTTTGCGTCATCTGTAGGTTTATCATTTAGCTCTACTATATAGCCAGCTTCTTGCAAGTCCGCTGAAAATTTACCCCAATTATAATTTGCTCTTTTATAGTCTTTTTGACCATAGCTCTTTGGGTCTAGTTTTTTTAATTTAGTTTTTTCTGCTCCAGTTGCTTGCTCTATAAGCTGAGTTAATATTGCTTCTGGTGCTGAGTCAAAGTACCTACCAGCCTGTAGTCTAGTTTGTTTTTTTGCGTCTAAAGATGGTGCTCCAGTTCCGTTCATATTCTTTTGTTCGTGTGAAGCTGCATAAGCTTTGTTATGTCTCGAATAAGCAAAAGCATTGGTATACTGTGGTGCGTAACCTCCTTTAAAATATGAGTGTACTGTTATATCTATTCTTTTTTTTGGCATGATTATCTCCTTTGTTGTAATTATAGCCTATTTGCGTTTTAGTATTTTGAACCCTAGTTTACCCTTTGAGCCTTTATCTCTGCTATTCCACATAGAATAGCGATTGTTTGCTCTAGGATATTTAAAGTTAGACCTAGTATATTTCATAGTTTTGGGTTCACCTTTTCTATCGTAATGCTTGGCTGGGTCTCTTTTTTCATAAGTAGAAAACCCATTTTTATTTACCTTTATATCAATTTTACCGAATGACATAAAATTAATATCTTTTGGAGCAGAGGTCGATTCCTTTATAATTCTAAATGTTAGATAAGGTCTAGCTCTAGGTTCATCTATTTGATTCCAAGACAAAGATTTTTTTATCTCGCTGGCTGTTGTGTCGCCTTTTTTCAAAAGGTTATCAATATTCAAACTTGTTGATAAAGTTCTGTCATTTAGGTCTACTACAACCCAACTTCCATTAGACTGTAGCCAAGCTACTCTATGAGGGTATTTACCTTTAGACTTTGTTTTAAAGTTTGGTAATTGGTTTACAGAGTTATATGCAGCTACTACAGTATTATCCTTTTCTTTTGTTTGCTTTTTGTCTGGTGTTGGCTTTGGTTGATTTTTACCTTTACCATAAAGTGTGTTTTGCAATAAAGTAATAAGTTCTTTTGCTTCTTGTTTTTTTTCTTTTTCTTTACGGAGCTGTTTTATCATAATTTCTGTATCTGCTTTTATATCTACAAAAGCTTTATTAAGAACATAGTCTTTAAAGTCTATTTTGTTGTCTCCTAAGTTATTTGATTTTCTCCAGCTAGTAATTCTTTTTAATAGCTTTTCAATACTTGTAGGTGTTTTTTTATTGTTTACAGGTATTCCAGCTAGAGTTGATGAGTTTGTTTCTTTAGGGTCTTTACCGTCAACCATAAGAGGTAGTTGCTTGCCTAGATTACTGTCTTTTACCTCTGACTGTTTCCAGCTGTCACCTCTCTCAATGCTAGCGTCATCTGGCGAGCCAGTTAATTGGTATGTCTTACCATCTTCTGGGGTATCATTTTTGGCTAAAGGACTCTTTTTTAGGTTTACTAGTACGTTTTCAGCCTGTAGCATTTGTGCGTGTGGTAAAAGTATTCTAGCTCCTTCCTGAGACATTCTTTGAGTACCTCCAGACTCAGCTAGACCTTCTGCTGCTGCATTTACTTTTTCTAATTGCCCTACAGTTAAAGAATCTGTTTTGTCTATCCCTTGTTTTAATGCAGCTCTTAGTCTGGATAGATAATATTTATCATCTTTTGAGAGCCTGTCGCTCTCTATGTCTTTTATAACGTCTATGCTTTGTATAAAAGCTTTTCTGTCAGCTTTAGATATATTTGTTAGTTCTTTTTTTTGCTTCATTATTGCGTCTGCTTTCATAGCTTCTTTAGATAAAGACTTATCTGTAACAGCCTTAGAGCTTACAGTTTTATCATTTCTTAATTCTTTTAATCTTTTAATAATTCTCTTTTGAGCTTCTTCTGGACTTATAATTTGTTCCTTCATATCATCTCTTATATCTCTTAACACTCTATCGTTTCGCTCCTCTGGTGTTGGCACTAGATAGCTTCTCTCTGGAATAGTCCTTTTTTTATTTTTTAGTTCTTCTTGAATTTCTTTACTACGAGTAAAATTTTTAAAGCCATACTCTTTATCTAAGCTTGCTCTAGTTCCCTTAAAGTTTCTATCTCTCTCTATGCCTAAACCAAACTGACCTTTAATATCTTGCAGCTGAGATAAGTTGAAATATCCATATTCTTTGTCTTGCCCTATATCAACAACACCAAAAAATCGCCAGTCATTGTTTGGTAATTTTTCACCTTCTAAGACTGACCAAGTGCCAGAACCACTAGGATTAAAAAACCTTGCTAAAACTGGTGCGTCATTAGGTATAGGCTTTTCTTTGTCATATCTAGTTTTTTCTAGCTTGCCTATAATTGCTTTTGTTAGTAACTTCATAAGTTGCTCCTATCGTAATTTTTTTAAATATTTGTTTCTTTTTAAAAAGTTAGGTAAGCTCAATACATCTTTTCTTTTCAAGGTAAATGCAATTCCATTAGGCTTGATTATTGCGTCTACTTTACCTAAAGATAATTTTTTATTTTTAGGTTTATATTTTTTTGCCTTCAAAACCGTAAAGCTCTCTCTAGGCGTTTTGCCATCTTTTAATTTATCTGGCTTGGCTTTTGAAAATTTTACTGTTTGTTTTTCTAAATCTACTTTAGGGTATACTTTACCTTGTCTCCAACTTACTAATTTAGGGTTTACCTTTTCATCTACTAATTTTTGAGCCTCTGAATCAAACTTACCTTTTTTGATAGGGGGTATTACTGGAATAAAAAACTTTGTTGTTTTTGTAGGCTTAGTTAGTTTGCCTGTAATATCATCTAATTTTTTTGTAGGCTTTGTAGTTGTGGTTGTTTGGGTTTTTGTTTTTGTAGGTGTCTGTGTTTTTGTAGGTGTTTCTGTTACAACTCCGTCTCTTATTGTTATTTGTTTATCAACAGTTGTAGGTATATTTATTTTTGTAGTTGTAGCTGTTTTAGTAGGCACAGCTGTAGTTGTTGTTGATTTTGTTTGAGTAGGAACACCTACAGGTGTTTGCGTTAAGTTTATATTTGCAACCACATTAGAAGATTTTCCGCCTGTAGGTCTATCTACGTTTTTACCTATAGAGCTGAAATCTATTGTGCTTCCTACTCCTACTTTAGTAGGCGAGTCTACTCCAGTTGAAACAGCGTCTATAAACTTTTTATCTAAGTCTCTAGTGACATTGTTTTCTATTCTAAATTTTGTAACTAGCTCTCTGTTTATATCTTTATACTCATTCAAGGCTTTTGTAGCAACTAAAGGTGTTACGATAGGATTGCTATTCATATCTTCAGATAATTTAGCCAACATTTTATTATCCAGAGACTGAGAATAGCCTCTTTTAGAATTTGTACCTAAAAACCAGTCTGCAAAACCTTGTGGCTTTTCTTTTATAAGAGCTGCCGATTTTTTTATGTCAAAACCAGCCTGTAAAGATTTTGGTGAAAAAATATCATCAAAGTTTTTTGTAGGTAACCCTAAAGCCACATTAGTTTTAGGTGGCTCTCCAGTAAACTTTTCTGCTGTCTGGGTTGCTGGTTTTGCCTTTTGAGAGGCTTCTTTGCCTGTTATCGACTCTTTAGCCGTTGTTGAGCTTGGTGAAGGCTTAGAAGCCTTTTTAGAGCCAACACCAGCTACTGATGGTGGTGTTATAGAAGGTGGTTTAGGTGTGTTATAGTATTTGTCAAAATAATTTGCTTCTTTATAGTAATCATCAAACTCTGACCAAATTTTATTTACATCAAACTTAGGAGCTTGCTTGCCTGTATTATCTAAATCATCTAACAAAGTGCTAAAAGTTGTTTTAGTTTCTTTTGATAATTTTTTTATATCTGGTGTAGTTCCCTCGAACCGCTTAAGGTTTTTAGTTAAATAATTTTTCCAAAGTTCATCAAGTTCTTGGCTATTCCACTCAAATTTACCTTTTTTAGTTTTGCCTAATTTATACGACTCCGCTCTAGCTATTATTTTTTTAAAATACTCTTTTACTAGACCGTCAGAAATATCTTTAAATTTTGCTGGGTCTTTATTTATATCTTTTAGTGAATCAAATAAACCTTTAAGTAAATATTGAATATGGTTTTGAGAAGCTACATAGTCTTTAGCACTTATGTCTCCTTTATTTTTTGCGTCATCTAGCCATTTAAGATAACTTGATATTTGCATTTTTCTTATATTTTTTAAAGAATAATTTCCTATTGCAGCTAGCTCTGCTTCACTCCACTCTGTTGCTTTAGTTATTCTTAGCTCTGTGGTTTTAGGATTGTATTCAATTCCATTTCTTACCCAACCTCCAACTTTAGAAGGCGTTTTTAGGTCAACATCATTAAGCACTTGACCGCTAGCTTTATTTAGATAATAAGCTCCTAGCTCTGTAGTTTTGCCTGTTTTATCTGCTAAAGCTCTAAGCTCCATAGCTTGTTTTCTCTCAGCAACAGGCAATTTAGATAAAACTGTTAAAAAATCTTTATATTCATTTTTAGAAATATTAGGCAAAACTCCATTAACTAAGTTTTTTGTAGATTTATTTGAAAATGCTGATTTTGCTAACTCTTTGAAGCTTTTTTTTGCTCCTTGTTTTAAAGAAGCTTGAGGTGCTAGCAAAAACAAAGCGTCTAAAGCGTTTAAACCAACTTTAGAGTTTCCTATAGGTATATCTATCAAGTTTTTAGGTTTTGCAGCTATAGAGTAATAACCTTCTGTCATTTTAGGCGTGTTGTTTTCATCAAAGACAACTTTATAGCCATGTCTCTCAGATTGTGCTCCAATAAATGCTACATAACCCCAGCCTGTATTAATACCTGTTGCAGTTTTTTCTAATAAATAAGGTTTTCTATTTTTTAGCTGATTACCAGCTACAAAGTTTATTCCTTTAGTAACAGTACCTCCTATACCATCAAACATTTTAAATTCATTCCCTTTTGAGGGTTTAATAAAATATCCATCACTAAAAAACGTATCATCAAGTTTTTTACCAGTTGCTATAGCTCCAGAAGCAATATAAGTTTTTAGCTCTTTGCTTTTGCCACTCCAAAAGTCTTGCATTTTGTTATATGGCACAGTAACTTGAGAAACTACGCTTCCAACATCAAATTTAGTACCTCCAGAAAAGTCTAGGCTAGTTTCTCCTATTTTATTTAAAGCTTGTTTTGCAGATTGTGGAATTAAGTCTAAAGGACTACTACTAAGGCTATTGTATAGCTGGCTCTCTGCTGTTAGAGCTTTAGCTTCTAAGTTATCTCTTTTTTCTATATATGTTTTAAAAGCTTGGCTTATATTTTTAGAATATGTTTTATTTTCATCTGTTTGTTTTTTTACGTCTTGATATTGTTTTTCTAATTGTTTGTTTGCTTTTATATATGCACTTAGGTCTAAAGATAGTTGATTATATTTTTGATAGTAATTTTCAAACTCTGCGGTTTTATTACCTTGTAAATATGGTGATATATTTTCATTGATTTTTTTTGCTCCTTTAGGTATTTGCGACAATATGTTTAATATAACATTGTCTTTATTTCCTATAGTTGGAACACTTGCTATTTTTTGCTCACCGCCATATAAAAAAATTGGCACTCCTTTACTTAAGGCTTTATCAACAGTAGAGCTGATTTTTTTACCGTAATCTATTATTGTGTTGTCTGGTTTATCTTTAGAAGCTTTATCCCAAAGCTCTTTGGCTGTTTCACCTAAATTATTAAAAAACTCAACAGCTTTTTTATTCCGCTCTATTTGTTCAGCTTGTAGTTCTGTGTCTGCGTAAATAGTTGCTGATAAAGCTTTTTGTTTTTTTTCTGATAAAGAATTAAAATATTTTTCTTTTTGAGTTTTAGTTGCTATGCTTCCAGCTACAGAAGCTCTAAACTTATCTAAAGCACTAGGCGGTTTTAAGCCATCTTTAATTTTGTCTATTTCAGCTCTTATTTGTTCTTTTGGTATAAGCTCTATTTGACTCCAGCCTTTACTAGAAGGCAACATAAAATCGCCTTTGCCGTCAACAGAATATAAAACAGCGTCATAATTTTTACCAGCTTGACCCTCTATAAGTTTTATTTGCTCTGGTGACTTACCCATATTTATCAAAGCTTCTTTTGCAAAATTCCACTCGCTTTGTTTTTGTAAGTCATTCCATTTTTCAAAAGATTTTGCGTTATAAGGTCTAGCCAACTTGTCTGATGTTTGTAACAACCTTTTCTCAAGCTCTAAAGCCTCTAAAGATGTTTTAGGAGCATAAGAGCCTATAGGGTTTTCTAAGGTTTTGTCTACTATTTGCACTTTATTTAAAGGTCTTGATAAAGCTTTTGCTTCTACATTCTTTTCACTTTTTAATAAAGTATCAGTTAGCTCTACTTTTGCAGCTGAAAGTTTTGGCTTTAATACATTAGCTGTTTTTTCTGTAATAAATTCAGACTCTAATAAAGTATCTATTTTTTCTGTGGCTTCTGGTTTTGATGGATAACGCTTGCTTTGAGCTAGTAAGTATGCTCCAGATTTATTGATAGTGTTTATTTTTGGTATAAGCTCATTTAGATTAGATGTAGTAAAATCATTTAAATACTTACCTTGTAAATTTAGTTGATTTACTACTTGATTTAGTTCCTTTTCTTGAGCCTTTAGGTTTTGGTATTTATTCCAAATATAAGTATCTTCTGGTTCTACAGCTCTATCGCTAGCTTCTGCTAAAAATAATTTCCAGTCATTTTCAAATTTATTATTAAGAGAATTATATTTTTTTTCTATTGTTTGATACTCTTTTTCAAACTCTGCTGCTGTAGAATCAAACTCTTTTTTTTGGTTTTGTACAATTTCAGCTTGCTTATTAAAGATTTCAGCCTGTTGGTTAAAGGCTGGTAAAGGTATATTTCTAGTTGATGATGTTGGAATTTCTGGTATATCTTCAATTTTATTTTCTGCTACTGGAGCAAAACTTATTTTTGTCTTGCTATCTTCAATTTCTTTTCTTTTTTTATTAAATGTTGCAAGTTCTTCTAAAGAATTAAAACCTTTATCTGCTTGTTCATTTAATTTTTTTTCTTCTTCTCTAATCTGCTCCGCTTGGATTTCAGATTGTTTTGTTTGTTGTTTTGCTATATCTTCAAAAGGTGTATCTGATTTAGGAGCAAAATATACCGCTCTAGTTTGTGTTGGAGCAGCTGGCTTTGTTCCAGATATTTGTTCTTCACCGCCAGAAGGTTGCCTTGAACCTATAGTTTTATAATATTGTGACTCTGTTATCTGTTTGCCAGAATCATCTAAATACACAGTTTTAGGTTCAACTAAGGTAACCCTATCTTCTATTTTTCTGTCTTGTTTTTTTTGAGCCATTATCTAGCACTTGTTATATATATTTTATCTGTGGCTATTGCCCTACCTATTTTATATGTTCCAGATGTACCCAAAGAACCATCATCTTTTACAAAATACTCTGTGCCAATAGTTAAGCCGTTTAAGCCGTCTATGACAGCTCCTATACTATAAACAGTAATACTAGCACCTTGATTGCCACCTTGTGTTGCATAACCTATCAAAGTTCCAATATTGTCTGGAATTACAAAAGCTTTAGCCATAAAGTGGTATGCTTCCGAAGGTGTTGTTGCTGTAGCTCCATGATGGTAACCAGCTATAATAACATTATCTCCTTTATCTTTATAAAGCATAACTCTTTGATTCCAAATTTGATTCCAAACAGAATCAACCGAAACTGGTTGATAAACATATTCTTTTAAGGTTGAGGTGTCTAATAATTTAGTTGTTGAATCCATTTCCCACTCATAAACAGCTAAACATTGAGAACTATAACCATCATTACAAAAAGGAGCTTCTGTACCTTGTTGTATTTTTCTATGGTATGAATACCATTTATCTGCGGTAGTGTCATAGTAAGCAGAGCCATCTGTAATAAAGTTTTCAGCTTTGCACTTTAAGTTTGCTGCTGTTTGGCACTCTGTTGCACCGCTATAAATACCTAAAGCTGTGTTAAAGTTGCTGTAACCATGAACAGTTACAGCTCCAGTATAATTAGATGTATTCCCAGAGACCACAATATGAACAGTTTGGTACTGGTCATAATTATTATAAGATTTAGAAGCTACTACAGGAAATAGCCAAGCGTCTAAATCTGGGTCATACACAGCTTCACTATAATTACTATTATGACAACTTATAGGTTGAGAAATATTAAAGTTATTTCCGTCTTGGTCTTGGTAAGTGCTACCACTTGACCAAACTTGTTGGCTTGAGTTTCCGTATGTACCAAAATTCATAGAATTGTAAGTACCTTCGTGTAATTGAAATTGTGCAAAACGGCAGTTATAGTTCCAATAATCATCAAAACCTATAAATGCTTGTGCGGTATTATCCCAAACTATTTCTGGATTATTACCAGAGCTATATTGTTTAAAATAATTTGTTGATGTTGTGTATTTATGGTTGTTATTTGGTGAGCAACTTGCATTAGTTGCTCCTAAGTTAGAACAGCTAAATGCTTTATGTGATAGTGAATAGTTATTTGCGTTCCAGCTGTTGTTGTGGTAAATAGACCACCAAATATACATTTTGTCATCTTGACCAGCTGCAAAAGCCATATCATGAATTCTGCTTAGATTGTGAGAAGTGTTATTGCTAGAGCAACTACCATTATTATAGCAAACGTGTTCATTGTGTATTAGTGCCCAAGTGCCTACAACTAAAGTGTTGTTAGAAGGATTTATACTTACAGGCACAGCAAACATTTGTCCACTTGAGGAATTTTCCTCTTTAAAAACTACTACATAATCATTTAGAGTTTCATCATGTTCTAAACCATATCTTTTAACTCTAAAGTGACCTTCTCCGTTAGCTGACATCTCTGTTGTGTTTTGCATAGGGTATGAAGCTGCTATTGTACTCCAGTCATTAGATACACATTGTCTACCCCAGTTGGATAACGTGCTACTTGCATGGACAATAACATCAACGTAAAAGTGTGTATCACAAGTAGAGGTGTTTGCAGTATCATAGTCTTTATAAAAAACTATTTGTCCATCAATATTTGAGTTATAAAAAGAAAAGGTTGTATATACAGTAGCATTAGTTGGACTTGAATGATTAGATATTTTTAAAGAGTTTGAGCCATTTTGTAGAGTTGTAATATTTCTTATTTGACCATTAGTCTCCATGCCTACAGTACCAGCAACTACATTTTGAGCAGCTGTGGCTTGAAAACTACCAGCAGAAGCTGGCATATTTGCAAACTCTAAAGCTGTGGCTGTTTGGTTTACGGTTAATATCTGTCCACTTGTAGGTGACCCTACTAAGTCTATTTGAGTAGAGTCAGTTAAGTCTATTTTACTAAAAGATAATGCACTACCAGAAGATTTTAAAAACTGTCCAGCGACTCCGCTATCATTTATATTTGCTATTCCAACATTACCAAAAGTCAAAGCATTACCAGCAGAATTTACTTGCATGACTTGACCGCTTGTAGGTGTTTGTGTGCCTCCGCTTGTAACATCTATTTGTGTTAATGGGTCTACAAAGTCATAAGAGGCTGCTGTACCTGTAGAGTTTACTTGCATTAGTTTATTATTGTTACCAGTAAAAGCTGCTACAAAAAGTTCTCCAGAAACATCTGGTAAAGTTAGAGTTCTGTCTGCTTGAGCATTACCTGTAAGAGTGTGACCATAAGTATTGCCAGAGTTTATTTTAACAGTTCCGCTAAACTCCTCACTAGCTCCAACAACACAGCTACTAGCACTTAAACATGGCGTATTTTGCATACTTAAAGTTAGTGCTATTGCAAATAATGCAACACCAAAAGCTAGTTTTGCCGTTATTACATCAGCAGAAGATTGTGTTATTTTTTTTACTAAATTATACATTTTACATACTCCTTATGTATGAAATCGCACTAGGGCAAAAAGTTAAGCCTGTAAGTGCTCCTATTATAGATAACGTAATATAATACATTATTTCTTTTGTTTTCATTTAAAATTGTTCTCCAAATTGTTTTATACCAGCAGCTACTAAAGCCACTAAAAGCCATATTATACCGAACCATATCGGCAAAAAGCCTTGAGAAATAGCAAATAAAATTGGCATACCAGCTGCAACTATAGACATTAATAAACTACGAGAAGAAATAAATACTAAGCCTCCTAGTATAAGTCCTATAGGTGTAAAAAGCATAGAGTACCAAAAGTTACTAGGTACACCAAAGCCAGCTGGCTGTGAGTAATATTCTGAACCAAAAGCATTATTGTTAGCTGTAGGCGTTGCAAAAGGGTTACCGTCTCCAAAAAAGTTTGGACTCCAGCCAGTATAACCTGTAGGAATATCTGGTATATCACTAGCAGAAGTTAAAACAACTGAGCCAGAAGATGAAGATATATTTGTTTGGCAACTATGCGTATTATATGTACCTAAATTGCTATTACTTGATAGGTCTTGAATAACAGCTGCATAAGGGCATATAGGGTCAGTTTCATCTATACTAAAAGCGTCAAAGCCATAATGAGCGTTTACGGTGTTTCCACTTGTTATTTTTAGGTCATATAACATTGTATTTTTTACATCTGTGCCAAACACTAAATTTTTTGTGTTTGTATTTGTAGTATTGGCTACTACTGTATTAGAGCTATTATTTCCAGCAAAGCATTGTATATCTGTGCCAGAATGAACCATTTTAATATTTGTAGAAGGTAAAGAGCCATAAGCATAAGTTGTGTTAGCTACAGCATTGTCTGAATAACATGAAACTTGCAAGCTTGCTGGTACTGTTGCCATTTTTGTAATTTTTATAGCGTACCCTGTGCCAGAGCCTAGCACTCCGTCATATTTATCTAAAATTACAGCTGTATCAAAATTTGACTCATCTAATATTTTCATATCTATATTTATTTCATAATTAGAGGTTAGGTCTATGTTGTTGTTATCTAAGACTATAAAAGTGTCTGAATTTACATTTGCAGAATTTCCAGAGAAATATAAACCTTGATTACGCTTTTGTTGATTATTTCCCATTAATAAAGTAAATGAGCTGTCATTTACTGGTATTTGCGGAACAACGAACCAAAATTGCATTTCACCTGTATTCATATCCCTTATATCTTGACCTATTATTTCTATTTCATTACTTAAGGTTGACTTATAAGCTCTCATATCCCAGCCTTTTGCGGTGTTTCGATTTACGCTATGAGCTGAGTCAACATAATCACTTACGAACCAGCTCTCATAAGGTATAGTAAGCCTAATAGGGTAATTGTATAAAACTGAATTGCTTGAATTTGTAATCTTAACAGTTGTTTTATAGCAATATTGATAAGGCTGTGTATCTGCGTCTGCGTTTAAACAAGGCATATTCATATTTGGTGAAGAAAATGCTGCAAAAAGAAACATAAAAGAGCAAAATAATAATACTGGTGTTTTCATAGAGCTTATATTTTTAAGGTGAGGTAATAACTTAAAAATATAAGCTCTACTAAACGGATAAAAGGAAAAGTTGTTCATAATTATAAAAAGGGTACTGATTGTTTAAGTGCTTTGCCTAGCTCTATTGTTACTGTAAAAACTAAAGGTGCTGTGCCAGCTATCAATAACCACCTAACTGTTTCTAAAATAGGATTTACTTGAAAAAAGTCATAATCTAACATAGCCATTTTTACAAATTTAGTAAAAGTTCCAGCTGTTGTTTTAATTAATTCAATACCAGAAGATAAAAAGCCTTTAATACCTCCAGCTTGGTCAGTAATAGAAGGTGCGTCATAAGTTACCACCTCTGGGTTGCCAGCGTCATTTAAATAAGACTGATATTCACTAGCGGTTGCTAAATCCATTGTGCTTATAGCTCCTAAGACAGACATAATTGCATAAGGAATACTCCATAAAACTAACATTTTGTAAGATACTCTCATAAATAACTCCTAGTTTGGCATTTTTCTCAAAAAGAAACCAGCTGCTACTAAGCTTCCTATTGCTAGCATTGTAAATAAAACACCTACAGAAATACCGTTAAAGAATACAGAAACAGTTGCTATAGACATCATAGAAATAAAAGATAAAGAGCCGTTACCTGTTTTTGTATACATAACACCGCCAGCCAGTAAAGCTAAAAACATAGTTATTATAGTAATAAAAACTCTGCCAGATATTCCAAAATAATCACTTGCTACTGTATCGACATGAGTAGACATTGGACTAGCTTGATACTCTGTATCTAAAGAAGCTTGCAAAGCTAAACCTGTAGGTGTAGGCGGTATTTCTGTGATAGCTCTACCACCTCCTATACTAAAAGCTTCTCCTATTGTTCTGGATAAAAGAGGCACAGCTTCATCTACAAATTTGCTTCCGCTATAAGTTATAAGGCGTGCTTCCGATAATAAAGTGTATTTAGGTAAAACAAGTTCATCTTCTAAAAGACTTACTTGAGTTTTTAAATCATTTATAAGTTGCTCTTTACCTCCGCTCCAAACCATATTTCTACAACCAGAGCCTACTGAGCTTGTAGCTGCATTACTCCAAATAGATTTATTAGCTTGTAAACAAATTTGAGTGTTTAAGCCTCCATAAGGTACTCCGCTTGCAGAACCGTCAGAAATATAAAAACCAATAAGACCTCTATTGATTCTTGGAATATCTGCTGTTTGTTTTTGTAAAATCCTATTAACTCCTATACCTGTATAAAGCTCATAAAGCATAGGACTGTAACCAGTTATTGAGTCTACATCTAAAGACTCTGGATTATTTGGATTTACTGGCGTTGAAGCACAACCTGTAGTGTCTTTTAATAAATCACACCAGTCTGTGCTAGTTTCATCTTGAGTTAAGTGAAATCTGGAAACTATTAAAACGTCTCCAGTTGAAAATATATCTTGATAACCTCTTGCACTTAATAATTCATACGGCGGCGGTGCGGTTATAGTTGTGGATTCCCAAGCAAATATAGGCGAGCTAGATAATAAAAATAGTGATAATAAAGTTAGAGGTAAAAATTTCTTCAAAAGCTTGACTCTCCAGTAAATAGTTTCCAAGCTTCTTGTAATGTCCATAAAGCAAAAGCTAAAGGTAATAGCCAAGCTATTGTTATCAATAACCCAGAAGCCGTTGCTTTTGATGTTGCTTCACTAGCTAAAAATATAGTTGATAGTGTTGCTAGTCCTAAAAAAATAAAATTCATTTAACTTATCTATATTGTTTCTTTATATGTAGACTCAATAAATAAGTTCTTTTCTAATTTGATTTTTACTTAATCAAAAGGATTATCCTTTGATTTTGTCGTATGCTAACCAACCAGCTAAACCAATACCACCAGCCGCGACGACGAGAGGAATTAAATTGATTATAGAAGCTGCTGATGTTGATAGTCCTGTAGTTCCAGCTGCTGTTACTACTGAGCCAACTATTGTTGGAAGTAGAGCAAGGAAAATTACAAGAACAATCACAGCCGACAAAATACCTTTTGTGCTTTCGTTTACTGACATTCTATTATTTCTCCAATTAACTAGTTTGTTTATTCTGCGACAAGTATCAACCTATTTACGCTCTGGCAACCCATCTTGTACCACCTAGAACCAATAGCACACTAACGCCAATTACTAATATAACTGGCAACCGATATAACAAGGAGTTCAACATAGTGCTTACACCAGCATTAATAGCGTCATAAGTTACATTGAATGTATAAGATGTGTTTGTCTGTAAACCTGTTACAGTCAGAAAAGTTTGGTCAGAGCTTAGACTTGTACTATTAGTATGGTCTGTGCAAGGGTTTCCGCTTGTGCAAGGTTGTGTCTCAACTACGGCAATACCCTCTTTAGTTGGGTGTGCGTGCTGTGTCGGTAGTGTGATATTGCAGCTTGTGACTGATGTAGTAGTACAAGCTCTTGAGACAGTAGTAGAGTTTTTTCTTGATGACTCTCCTACCTCTAAGACAACTGGCAAAGCAAAAGTAAAAGCTATTATTCCAAAAATAAACGCTAATGAAACTAATGCAACTCTGCTAAACATATTTATATATTTACCATAAGATTTTTTACTTTTCAATAAAAGTGTAAAAATTAATACGGTTTAATATATGGGAATCTATACACACATTCGGCAACAAAGACGGCTACAATGGCTCTATATTACTCTTTTAGGGGTTCTAAGTAATATACCCTACCTTCTCTAGTCCTAACTATGTTATGAGGCTCTAAAATGTCTTTAAGCCACCTACCTAGCATATTATCTGTCTGAATTATGCCATTTTGCTCTAAGATACCTTTTATTTCTTCTAAATAAAGTTCATCATATTGTTTAGAAGCTTCTGTTAATATTTCTCTTACCTTTTCTTTTTCATTATTTTTTCTTTGTTGTTTCACAAAATTTGAGTCTATCATAATTGATTTAGTGCTATCAACAATCGCTTGAGTGTCGTAATAGTTCCAAAATCTCTCAGCTCTATACAACCTACCTCTTTTTTTTTGACCTTCTGGCGACACAGTTCCGTTCGAGACTATTTCAAATAAAACTATCTTGCCAGCATTATCTCCTTGAGGTGTAGCACATTCTACTAAAAAGTCTGTTTGCCATAAAATTCTGGAGTTAAGTTGTCTTAGGTTTTGGCTAGTCCAAATTATAATAATTTTACGTTTACGGAGTTGCATTAACATTTGAGTAAACAAATAAGACAATGTGCTTGTAGCTCTAACACTATCTCCTATTGTTTGTATTTCATCTATAAGTATAATTGCGTTAGTAACATCTTCTGTTAAATCTATTAAATCTTCTACATCAATAGTTTCACCAAAATTCAATACGTTATTATGAAAAATCTTTGTTCCAAACATATAATGAGCGTGAGCACATAAGTAAGTTGCAAGCAAACTTTTGCCGCTGCCGCGGAATCCATGTAAACCTATAACTGTACTGTCAATTAATAATTTATCAGCTGCCTTGTTTTTCTCCATTTTAGGCAAGCTCTCTGTGTTATTAGTCATTCTACTCTCCTAATAAAGCTATACAACCTACAAGCAAAGCTATAATTATTACTACATATAACCCAAGTTTTAATGTCTCGCTCCAGTTTTTTCTCAAAGATGTAAACAGTCTCTCGGCTGCACTTTGTTCTTGAGTTCTAGCTAAGTCTAGCGTAGTAACTGTAGATATGTCTGAGTCAAAAGGTCTAAACGGTATAGGTAAAGGAAATTCTTTATTAGGGTCATCATAAGTATTTATATTGTCATAAACTCTAACAAGCTCAGTTCCCTCTAAGTAATAATAATCTGGATTAGAATAAATATATTTTTCTTTTAAATCCCATTTCTCAACCCACAAATAAACATCATTAGTTTCTTTTAATAAATAATAAAGCTTTATCAGTTTTGTTTTACAAACACGCTTCCAGTAAAAAAACCAGCCAAGCATAGCTCCTAACAAAAACAAGGCTACAAAAATAACTAAAGATGTAAAGTAAGAGGCTAAAGCCAATAAGGTTAGACCTGTAAGCACAGTTGTAATTAATAATATTTTTTGGCGTTTATCAAAAATTTGTAAAAACTTTAATCCATGTAAAGTTGTGTCGAACCAATAAGATTTACCTAGCTGGTTGCTGGTCTCCATAGAGCTCTGATTGGATTTTGTTTTGTTCCTCGAATATTGCATTAGTACCTCCATTGTTGTTTTCTATTGGTGTTGCTTGTATAGGTTCAGCCTGTACAGGTTGCTCTCTAGTAAAGTTTAGAACATTATCTTTAAACATAGGTAGTCCTGAAAAGATAGCAATAACAGCAAAAGCTCCAGCTAGTATTCCCATTACTATAAGCATGATTTTTTCTTGCAACTTTTTAGAGCCAGTATCTCCTTTTTCTATTTTTAATTGAGTTTCTAAAAAGCTAGCGTTTTCAAAGTCTTTTAGTTCTTCTTCTGTGACTACATTTTTACATAAGTAATTTTCATTAATAGGATAAAGAGGTGTGGCGTCACCTACTCTAGTTGTTAGTATGGGTTCTCTTTTTGGTTTACCAAAACCAAAGTATGGAGCGTGAATAAAAAAACCTATAGCTTCTGAATCCGCTCTATACGCCTCTGTCTCATTTACTTTTATAACACCAGATGTTAAAGAACCCTCTGCTATTTCTATATGATTATCTTCAAAGAATCTTAGTAGCTTCATCTTTGCCTACCTTTGCCTCTAAGCTTATTGTATGTATTTGTAATAGTTGGAATAAAGTTACCTGTAAGTGCTCCTACTAATTGATTCCTAGCCGTACCATCTTTAGATGGTGACAACATCATTAAATAAATAGCTTGAGTTTCTGAGTAGGTTCTATTACCAAACTCTAAAGGTTTATATTTTTTCTTAGAACCTTCATTCAAGTTTTCTTTATGGTCTTTAGCTATTTGTTGATTCTTTATTCTGTTTCTAGTTGTCTGTGCTTTAGCCATTATTAAAGCACAATCCATTAATTGTTGACCGTCTAAAATGCTAGAGCTATAAAGGTTGTCTATAACGTCTGGCGGTTCTATCAATAACCTAGATGTCTTAAAGAACCCTTGACCGTCTTGGCTATCCATAGTGAAGCCACTAAAAGCATTTAGACCCTCATCACCTGTACTATCATAATCATTTACCATTACCTGTTTTCTCCTTATCAATATTGTTTATCTTTATATTATCTGTGCTCCACATTTCCAACATTTTTATAATTAAAAAAACAAGTGTTAGTGTCTTAAAAATATATAAAATTGTTTTATACGGAGCCGTTATATATCTCATATTTTTTTTTCCTTATGCTATGCTCACGGAACATAGGCTCTATGTTCCGTGAGCATAGCTTGTTTACCTTACCAATTCTTTTGTTCTTCTATCCAGTAAACTGAGTGAGCCTCATCAGATATTTCTGGTGCTATACCGCCTCTATGTTCCTCTATATCTATAGAGTCCATGTGAGTAGCTATTTGCCTAGCCTCCATCTCATTCTCAGCCTCTATATCTATTGTAGAAAAACAAGTTTGTTCTACTGTTACTGTGTACATTTTCTTTTCCATCTTTTTGCCTCCTAGCAACTTTTATTTGTAAAGGCTTTTTGCCTCTATGGGTAATAGCTTACTACAACAATGTATACAATGCAACTTCTTACAACACTAAACCAGATTTTATAAGGTTAAATGTTCTGTATATAAAGAAGCCAGCTGCTACTAATGTTAGTATAAATAACCAATAGATTATAACTATTTCTACAACCTTAATTCTCACAACTTAATGACCCAACCCATAAGGGTCAAAACAATTAGAATTAAGCACAAAAACATAACTGACATATTTGCAAACATCAACCAATACAACCATCTTAATTTATTCATTTTATAACTTTACCTCCGCACTCACGACATTGTTTATAATCTAATATTTGATTTAACTTATTCTCTATATCATCAAAACGCTTTATGACTGTTTTCATATTAGCAAGCCTTTTATCTTCTATGTTGTCTAGCTCTGCTTTGCTAAAAGCTTCTGTTGTTTCTGCTGTTTGTATTTCTGGCTCGGCATTATCTTCTGGATAAGGTTCTGGCTGTGTTAAATATTCAACAATGTTTGAAGGTGGGTCTATATCTTCTCTGTCATCAAATAAGTCTGTTTGTTTTCCCATTTTAGATTTACTCCTTTACTGAATCGTTGTTTAGTAATTTCCAAGCAAGCTCTAGTTCTTTATGGCTAGGAGCTAACTGTAAATATGTTTCTACAGTTGTAGACAAATAAGAATGACCTAGCAATAAGCTGACTGTATTAATAGGCACTCCTTTTAATAATAAGTTTCTGGCAAAACTATGTCTAAAAATATGAGTGTTTATATAAACACCTGTTGAGGATTGTACCTTCTTATACCATCTCCAAATTGTTTTACGATTCTTATTAATATATGGTTTATCAAAATCTATGTTATCTGAATTTAAAAATCGTAAAGTAGCTATAAGCTCTGGGTCTACTATTGGCACTACTCTTTGTTTCCTACCTTTACCTTTTCTAACAAAAAGCTCTACTCTGTTATTGTCGAACCTAATATCTCTAGGCGTTACGTTAATGAGCTCAGAGACCCTTAAGCCAGCATGATACTGGAATTGCATAGCTAAAGCTATAAGGTTGCCTCTAAACTGGCTTCTAGTCTTTAGTTGCCTAGCTCCTTCTATAACTCCTAAAACCTCTTTATGAGTTAAGTACTTAACTAATTGTTTGCCTCTAGTTTTATTTTTTGTCTCTGTTTTGTTATTATTAAAAATTTTATTACCTTTAGCGGAGTCGCATAAATATTTTAATTTAATTAGATGTTATAACAAAGAGAGACATTTTACTATACAAGGTCTTTAAAAGAAAAGAGCTCTGGTTACCCAGAGCTCTTTGACCCACTTATTATTTTATCACAACATTAGAAGGTCTTGTACCTTTACCAAAATACTCATCATGTGTTGGAGCTAGTGTAACCTTCATAGAAACATTTTTGCCTACTAAGTCTTTTCTGTCATAAAACTCATAAGGCAAGTTAGTTATAAACTTTTCATTATCTTTAGTTTTTATAACAGCTTTTATATTTAAGCCATAAGCTGTATCTTTTTTAGTTATTCTAAGTATTGTACCCTCTATAACTTTTCTAGCTTTAGTTATAGGTGATAAGCTTTTTATTTCTTCTGCATAGTCATATAGATTTTTTTCTCTATTAAGCAAAGCCTTTTCTAGTGCTTGACATTGTTTTTCAGATATCCTACCAGTATCAGAATAATGAAAAACCAAACTGAAAACAAATTTTGCATAACCTCCAAAGCCTAGCTTTGCTTTTCTTAGAAAAGCAGACTCTGAATCAAGAGTTTCAAATTCTGCTCTAGCTTCTTCTAATATTTCAACCCAGTAATTTAAAGCCATCTTATATTTTGTTATAAAAGAATATATAACATCTAAACTTCTTTTACTTTGGCTTAATCTTTTACCTTGTTGAGCTCTTAACTTACCTCCGTCTATAGAATCCATGCAATCCCAGCCTATAACCATTTCGGTATCATTTGATAGGTCACGCACTATAACACCTTTTCTTATAGCAGAACCACAGCTAGGCAATTCACAGTTGTAATGCTTGAAAACTTTATCGTATTGCTTAGACTCTCTTATCCAGTCAGTCATCTTTGGCTCTAAGCCTAAATAGTCTGCTAGCTCATAATAGTTATTTAATGGTATGTATTCAACTTGCTTAGTCATATTTACCTCCTAAAGTAAAATTTCTTATAATCTATTATAAACACACTTTGAACAACAATGCAACACCTTACAACTCTTTTATATAAGGTTCTCCATTTTTTTTTGGTAAAAAGTATTTTTAGGATAAGGTTCGATTTTATAACGCAATTTACTCATCAACTCTTTTTTTCTTTTGCTATTAGATGTATTAAAGAAAACGTATCTATGTTTTCTAGGTCTCTCGCCTTTTATCATTTTATCTTTGAGTATTTTTTTTGCTTTATTGATACCTCCATAACTATCAAAGATGTGCCTAGAATGTTTATTGTCAGTTCCCTCTATAGTCCATATAACGTGTTTGTCAGATAAGCCTGTATAAATCCAATTAGTCGCTTGATAAACAATCCCTAAGTGACCTTGTTGAGCCTCTGCATAAGATACTAATATCTCTTTGGTTACTAGCTTTATTGAATTAGCTATTAGAAAACTCTCAGCATTTTTTTCAGTTCCATCTTCTATCCAGAGCCTAGTTAGCTCTACTACATTGTCAGCCTCATCTATTCCGCATAAACCTTTTTGTAGAGCTCTACTAGCTGGTGTGCCATAAGTTATAACACCTATAGGTCTATCAGTATTAGTTTTATCAAATAAACCAAAGGCTTGGCTACACGGTGCTTTTCTATGTAGATAATGATTCTTGACTATTAAGTCCATAGCTGTTTTATAATCAATTTGTCTTACCTCATATTTTGTTTTATCAAAAGCCATTATCTTACTCTTTTTTTGTAAGACTCAGTTTTGGTATCGTATTCATAATTAAGTAAAAATCTATTTATGTCTTTACTATAATCATCATTACAAAACATACAGTCAACAACTTCTATGTCTCTCCAATGGCTAGCTGGTATAGCTCCAACTTTTTTCTTGCCACAATCTTCACAATATTGTTTTGTTATATAAACGTATTTGAATTCCATATTTACCTCCTAAAGTAAAATTTATTATTAATCTATTATATGCACATTTTTAATAATAATGCAACACTTTACAACTTTTTTATTATTTAAGAAAAAAATTATTACTCTCGGAGACGCATATATATATTAAATATTTTTTTGTGCATTTAAATATACAAAGCTCTAGGTTTTCACCTAGAGCTCTGTATAAGAAAAGAGACTATGAATTGAGTCTACACTTATAAGTCTAGCGATTGTTGACCGTTGTGTAAAGCTATCATGCGTTCATGGTATGTCTCTAAAGAGTTTAGTTCTTTATAAGTCATTAGACTATCTATAAAGTTATTAAGCACAGAGCCTTTTATGCTGTACTCTAAATAAGGTGTAGTGTTTTGCGGAGAGTCAGTTCTTAAAACATCTTCTGAAAACATTTTCATTATTTCAAAAGGTGTTGTTAAGAAAAGAGCTGCAAGATGACCTACTGTTATTTCATCTTCATCTTCAAACTTAGGTGTGCCTACATGAACATTTTTGCCTTTGAGGTCTACTAAAGGGTTTATAAGTTCAGTCCAAGTTATCCCTCTATGAGGTATCTCGCTAGAGCCTAGCTTTGCTATAGGTGATTTATGCTTGTGAAAACCTGTGCTGCCGTGCTTATTAGGTGTTGCTTTTCCCTCAGTCCATAAAGCTAACACCTCTGGCGGTATAGGCTGGTGTGCATGAGGTTTACTATCTTCTTTAGGTCTATAGCTAGAGCTTTGTTTGTAATCCTCTATTACATCTTCTAAATGATGTAATTTATCTTCTATAAGTTCTGAGTCATAATCAAAATTCCAAAGAGTCCAAAGTAAACTATCTAGCACAAAATTAAAGCCAGATGTTGCAAACATACTAAACTCATCTTGCCACCGTAAGTTAAACATATCTTTAGCAACTCCTACTTTAGCCTTTTCTAAATCTCCTTGATTGTAATTAGCTGCCATTTCTATAGTAGCTAAATATTTATCCAAGACATCTAGTTCACGTTTTAAGTTTCCCAATTTGCTTCTTGAAACAGTAGTAGCTTGGCTCAAGTGTTTATAGTTATTCACTACATAAGCATTAGCCTCATGTTCATCTAGCTTTGCTTTATCAAAAACTCCAGACTTTTCATTTTCATCTAAAGCTTCATATTTATATTTCCCATTATTATTTTTCATATTAATTACCTCCTAGTAATTTTATTAATTGTTTTTGTTTATATTTTATTGTATTATTTTACTAACCAGCTCTAGCCTCCTAATTAGAAATTCTAACTAGCTGTACTAGACAACATTAGTTTTTTAGGTTTTTGTAAGCAATAACTTTTTTCATTTTAACTAGAGCTGGCTACTCATAATAACCAGCTCATAAAAACTACTCAATGAAATGCTTTTCTTAACTTTGCTAACTCCTCTCTGGCTTCTGCTAACTCTGCTAGTTGCGTATTACTTACTGCGTCTAACTTCAAATTAGCCATGTGCCTAAACTGATTTAATTGACTTGTTAGTTGTTGAACCGCTTCTGTTAATGCTCTTTGCACGTCAGCTTGTATAACTAGTTCGTGCTTTAAGTCTCTAAACTCTAGCATTATTTCTGTGCTTAATGGCTTCTTATTATCCATTGGTTTTGCCTCCAGTATCATACAATGAAGATATATATTTATCTTCATGTTTTGCTATTGTTGCTTTAGCCATAGAGCAAAGCTTACGCCAATAAGAGTGCTCTACAGTTAGTATTGGAGCTTTATCTAAGACCCACCGCTTAAGAGGTTTATCCTCTAAGTATGCTTGAAAAGCTTCAAACAAATATAAAGATACCCAGTTATCACCTCTAACACCTTTTTTAAACCTCTCTGTTATGTCTGTAGGCTTGCCGTTCCCATAAGACATTATTTTCTTAGCCAGCATATTAGCTGGATTATGTTTATCTAAATGAGCATTGTCTTTACCGTATATAAAACGGTCAAAAAAGACCTCAGTTTTTTGCCTTCCATAATGCTCTGATAATAAAAACCTTAATCCAGTTATAGGCTTGCTATGGTAATTACCTTTAGGGTCTTTAGTTTGTTGTATTGAATAAACAACATCATTATCTAGTACGCCTGTACTTCCAAAAGCTGCGTCTAGGTCTTGCTGTCTAAAGCCAGCTGGAGACTCAGCTTTTAGATTATTTTGTGACAGTCGCCATAAAAAGTTTATTCCCTCAGACAACTGCTTGGCATTAGGTCTGCCTTTAAGCTTCTGGTTATCTGAAAAGGTTCTAGCACTATTTTGGTCTAAATGGTCTATATCATTACTATCAAAGCCTCTTATAGTTAACAAGTCAAAAGTCTCAACACCTTCACCTATAGTAGTAAGTCTGTGTTGACCGTCTATTAACTTGCCAAATTTATCTAGCCTTATAACGTCACCATTGGGAAACCATTTACCCATTACTAAACTCTCTCTTAATTTCTTAAGCTGAGTAGGTCTCATAGGTCTGTTTTTATCCATAGTTCTCATAAGCTGTCTAGCTTTTTCTGGTGTAACTCTAGTAAAATATATTTCGAGGTTTAGCTCTCTATCCTCATAAGTAGGATTCCAATATATTTTCTGTGGATATAAACTTTTATTATTGTGTGTTGTAGTCATTTTAACCTCCTATTGTTATGCTGTTTAAGTAGTCATCTACATCAACACGTCTAAAGCTTAATCTACTGCCTTTAGTGTTTGCATAGTCTTGCTGTGCTTTTAGTTTACCATCTTGCACTAATCTATATATAGTCCATCTTGATTTACCTAAAAGCGAGCATAGCTCAGTTGTGCTAAGAGTTTGGAGCTCGTCTTGATTCCTAAATGCTTCTTGAAACATATTAGTTAGCTCTTTTTTTATCTTAGCGGTTGAATTTGTATTTTCTGGTGACACCGTTAACTCCTTTGCTATCGAGAGCTAAAGCTCTCTCTGTTAATTCATTGTTTTTTTCAAGAAGCTCCATAAGCTTTGTTAAAAGCTCATTAGTATCTTCTTGCTCTTGATGTAATCCGTAAACATTCGTACTCATTTCAGCTAAAGCTATAACCATATTGTTGTTCAAGTGCTTGAGTCCATCAAGTGTGTTTGTTGGCTTAAGCTCTGTGTTATCTAGTTCTTTTTTTTGCTTTATTGTTTCTGAATAGTCGTATGTGTACTTATTCATATCAAGTTTTTTGTTGTTATCTCCATTGGGATAAACCATATTTAATTACCTCCTAGTAATCTTATTAATTATTTTTGTTTGTTTATTTGGGTTATAACATCTTGAACCTTATCAAGATATTTTTTTATATAACTATCCGCTGCCTCTCTGTGATAATTATGAACCCTTTTATAATGGTCATTTACTAACTTGCTCATTAGTGTATGCAGCTCTGTTTTTGTAAAGCCTTTTTTATTTAAAGTGTTTATCTGTATCAATTTTGCTACCTCCTATTCTGCACTTATTATTATTTATTTTTTGTTTTGATAGCAAGCTGATAGCCGTGCACACTACCAGCTGCCATGTAAAC
>MDTE01052310.1_pt1 | contig 26989 bp, 27 predicted proteins | sample 811231 | NCBI WGS metagenome assembly MDTE01 (sample SAMN05326651, study PRJNA326480) | marine metagenome | isolation source: seawater | place: Indian Ocean: Red Sea | collected 2010
AACTTTGACAGACTTGTCGATAGCTTGAGCAGAGAAGGGATAAGAAAGGAAAACATTGTTTCTAATAATTTTGATCTAGGACCCGTTTACAACTATCAGAGGGAGGGACCTCCAGAGATAGTTGGATACAGAGTGATACACAGCGTAACTGTAACCAAACAAACGAATCCAGACGATATAGGAAAAGAAGCTGGGGAGATTATCGACACCATAACAAAGGCAGGAATAAACGATGTCTCCATGGTGCAGTTTCTTCTGGACGAAGAGAAGATGAACGAACTGAAGAATCTTGCATTGGAGAATGCGGTAGAGAACGCAAAGGAGAAGGCGGGAACTTTGGCAAAGGCTTCAGATGTTAGGCTTGGCGAGATAGTGGCCGTGGCAGAGAGTGCACAATACTCAATTGCAGAGCCAATGTATGCAAGAATGGAAATGGCAGATGCCATGATGTCGACCGAACTTGTTGCTGGAAACTATGATGTCACCGCTAGTGTGATGGTAAAGTTCAGAATTGTATAAATTGGACAAGTGAAAAGATTATTCATGGATAAAATAGTCGGTAAGACAAAGCACGGCGAGATTACCATAGATGAATTGGCACAATTACAGCCAGGCCTTGGCAAGCTTATGGATGACATGTCTACTAGATTCACGTACATGTATCATTCAGCAAAGGGAGGAAACTGGAAACTTGCACATTATCAATATCGGTCATTCGTTTCTATTATGAAGAAAATCAAGATTGTGAGGCCGAAATACACGACCGATATGGATGCTTATGAGAAGCATTTTATGATTCCCGTAAAGGAATCTATCGAGGCAGAGGATTGGAAGAAATTTGAGGAGACGTACAAGAAAGCCGTAGAAGGTTCTGATCATTATCATGACAAATATGATTTTTCGTATATCAGATTTATTACACCAAAGAATCCTCCAGAACATATGGATCTTGGACCTCCTGAAAAGTTTTCGAGAAAGAAAAAACCATTATAAGAAAGATAATTAGTTTTTACTTGAGTGCTCCGATCGTCTAGCTCGGCCAATTATAGGTCAAGGATATCGGGTTTTCGACCCGACGACACGGGTTCAAATCCCGTTCGGAGCAATCATTTTCATTTAAAATATTTCAATTACTATTATCGTCTTCTGTATTTTTTTGCGGTTTTTATATATGAAACAGATTCTGCAATGTATGTTGCATGATCGGCAATGCGTTCTACATATCGAAGTATCAGACTTGCAGAGACGGAACAGCCACGAGTGATAATTATATCTTCGTCCTTTGTTGATGCGCGAATTTCTGCGATAAAGGTTTTGTAGATTTCGTCTACTTTTTTATCCATATTGTGAATATTAATATTTGCTTTGGCGTCGCGTTTCTTAAATGCAGTAAGACTTGCGTCAATCATTTTTACGGTATGTTTTCCAGCTTTTTCTACAGCGGATTTGTCACATTTTTTTAGTTTGCCAAATTCATGAGTTACCAAAGTAATGTCATATGAATAACGACCAAATCGTGATAGAGTATAAGCTATTTCAAAGCATGACTTTATGAATCTGAGATCTGATGCGACTGGCTGGTACCTTGCAATTAATTCAAATGCAAGTTCATTGATATCGTCATTTAATGAATTAATTGCCTTGGACTTCTTTAACGCCTCTTTTGATGAGTCTTGTCCTTGTAGATATGAATCAATTGAGAATTCAACAGATTCAGATGCCAATGAACCCATTTCCAGGATAGATTCTTCGAGTTTCTTAATTCCTACATCTAGTAACCTTTTCATCTTAATCATCCAAATTTTCCTGTTATGTAATTTTCAGTCATTTCTTCTTTAGGATTTTCAAAGAGTTTTTGAGTTTTTCCGACTTCAATTAGTTTACCAAGATACATAAATGCAGTTGTATCTGCAACTCTAGCAGCCTGTTGCATATTGTGTGTTACGATAATAATTGTATACTGCTTTTTGAGTTCGGTCAATAATTGTTCAATTTTAGAAGTAGATATAGGATCTAAGGCAGAACATGGTTCGTCGAGTAGTATAACCTCAGGCTGGACAGCGATAGTTCTAGCAATGCAGAGTCGTTGTTGTTGACCTCCAGAGATGCTTGTACCTGATTTGTCCAAATCTTCTTTTACCTCGTCCCACAATGCTACTCCCTTAAGACTGGATTCGCATATTTCACGTAGTTTTGTTTTGTCTTTAAGTCCATTCAACTTTAGACCTGCGACAACGTTATCAAAGATACTCATTGTTGGAAAAGGATTAGGTTTCTGGAAGACCATTCCTACTCGTCTTCTAATAAGAGTCGGATCGACGTCGGAGTCATAGATATTCTTATTGTCCAGTACAACTTTGCCTTCAACTGTTGCGTCAGTAGCTGGTGTTAATTCGTGCATTCGGTTCATAGTTCGAATAAGAGTTGATTTTCCGCAACCAGAAGGTCCTATAAGTGCAGTGATTGTATTTTTTGGAAATTCAAGATTAACATCATCAACGGCTTTTTGACCATTGAACATTGCATTCAATGATTCTGTTTTTAATTTAATATTTGACATTCCTATGTTCTCACTTTACTCCTTGTTACATATTTTACTATAATATTTAGTGTCAATACAATCGTAATAAGTACTAACGCAGCACCCCAACCCTGAATCCTTGCATATTCATATGGCAATAAAGAGAGACGCCAAATTCTGAGAGGAAGTGCATCAATAGGGCCAAAGAAGCTGGAGAAAAACCATTGACTTCCCAGAATAGTCATAATCAAAGGAGCTGTTTCTCCAGTGATTCGAGCCACACTTAGCATGATGCCATTAACCATACCTCGTCTGGCTGCGCTGATTACTACACTCCAAGTATATCGCCATTTTCTTATTCCCAGTGCTGCTGCAGATTCTCGAAGTCCGTTTGGAACTAATCGCAGAGATTCTTCTGTTGTTCTTGCAACAACAGGAAGCATAATTATTGCCAATGCAAATGCACCGCCAAATGCAGAGAATGAACCAATGAGAACAATAGTTACAATATAATATGCAAATATACCAATTACAATTGATGGAAATTCTGTGAGCATATCGTTTACTATTCGCACTGTTTTCGCGAATTTAGAGTCCCCGAATTCAGCAAGATAGATTCCAGAAACTACTCCAAATGGAACTCCTAATAGAGTTGTAAGAGCTATGATAATCAATGTTCCTTGTATAGCGGGACCTATGCCTCCTTCAGCAGAACCAATAGCTCCTGGACGTGCAGTGAGAAATTCCCAACTTATTGCAGGATATCCATTCTTTACTACTTCAAACAATATACTGCCCAGAGGTATGATTGCGATTAAGGTACAAAATCCGCAGAAGAAAATAAATAAATTATTAATTAGTTTTCTTTTTGCGGCATTTCTTTGGGTTAATCTTTCTAATTCGTTTTGCTCAGTCATTTAATCAAGCACCTCTCCAACTTTGAGTGATCTTTCCCTAAGGTATAATGAAAATAGTTGAATGATTAGAGCGAAGAAAAATAAAATTAAACCGACGCCGATAAGTGCAGATGGATGTAATGAACCAGGATCAGCTTCATTGAATTCGTTAGCTATGATTGATGCCATTGATTGTCCAGGTTGGAAGAGAGACTCAGGAAGTGCTTGTGCCCCAATTGTGTTTCCAATGACCATAGTTACAGCCATTGTTTCTCCTACTGCACGTCCAAGGCCAAGGACACACGCTCCAAAGAGACCGCTTTTTGCGTAATTGAAGACACTGGTTCTCATCATTTCCCAACGAGTTGCACCTAATGCATATGCTGCTTCTTTTTGTGTAGCAGGAACAGCGTAAATTACTTCACGAGCTACTGAAGAGATAGTTGGAATAATCATTACTGCAAGAATTATACCAGCTGTAAATAGATCTAGTCCAAAAGGAATTCCGCTGAATATAGGAATAGTATCTCCAAGTGAATTAATAACAGGTTCTTCAATGTAATCACGAATATAGAAACGAAAGATGAACAAACCCCATAATCCGTAAATGACACTTGGTACTGCAGCTAATAATTCTACGATAAATGATAATGGTTCTCTAATTATAGGAGGAGCTAACTCTGAAAGAAATATTGCAATTCCTATACTTATAGGAACAGCTAAAAGTAGTGCAAGAAATGATGTGATTAAAGTTCCGTAGATATAAGGTCGAACTCCATATGATTCTCTTCCTTCTACGGGATTCCAATCAGAACCAAATGCAAAATCTAATCCAAACTCTTGCCATACTGGAGCAGATTGAGTTACTAAAACAAATACTATAAGAATCATTATTCCTATAGCGGAAAATGCCATTACGCTGGAAAATTGTTTGAAGATTTTATCAGCGTTCATAAGCGCTCTTGTCTAAAGAACTGGTTGGCCATTGAAAGTAATTGATTTTAGCGTTACTTCATTAATGGAAACTGCAGTGTCGGGTAATGGAACATATTCTAGTGCAGGACCTAATTCCTGTCCTTCGTGTATGGCCCACCATGTAAATTCAAGTAATGCTTTTGCCTTTTCCATATCCATATCAGGAATGACATTCAGTTCTTGGTATAACAGCATATAGCTAAAACTTACAATAGGATATGAGTTAGCGCCAGGAGAATTTAATATCTCAACTTTTGACCATGTATCCTTGCCTGCAGGTAGTCCTTCACCTGCACCACCTGCGGCTGCGGAGGCAGTTTCGAGTGTAGGCATGATAAAGTTGCCTTCAAGGTTTTGGATTGCAGCTACTGGTACGTCATTTTGAATGGCATAAGCCAATTCGATGTAGCCAATAGTATATTCATTTGATGTGACTACTCCTGCAACTCCTTCGTTGCCCGCTGCGCCGAGACCGGTTGGCCATTCAACTGCTTTACCTGCACCTACTGCTTCATCCCAATCTGTGCTAACTTCTGCCAGCCAGCTTGTGAATATGAATGATGTGCCTGAACCGTCAGAACGATGGACGACAACTATGGCTTTGTCGGGCAGATCAATTTCAGGGTTTAATGAGGTGATTGCTGGATCATTCCATTTGGTGATTTTACCAAGGAAGATATCTGCAACTAATTCACCAGTCAGATGCATACCTGTGTCAACACCAGGAAGGTTGTATGGAATTACAACGGAACCGATTGTAATTGGAATATGTAATGAATTTGGTGCTTGATCAAATTGCGAGTCCTTGAGTGGAGAATCAGACATTCCAAAGTGAACTGTTTTTGCAGTGTGCTGTCTTACACCGCCACCACTACCAATTGATTGGTAATTTATACGAACTGTATCATGTGTTTCAAAGTATTTTTCAATCATATTTGAAACAAGAGGAAATGGAAACGATGCACCTGCACCATTAATATCAAGAAAGTTGTTAGCTTCTTCTGTTTTTTTAACTTCAATTATTTCTTCTTCAGTATCGGATCCAAAGACAAAGTAGCCTATAAGACCGCCAATTACTAAAGTTACAATAGCTATAATTACAAACATATTGTTATTTGAGTCGGACATTTTCATCTTTTCCTGATAGATTCACAAACACATTATGATATATGCCTATCACAAGGGATATATAGATACATACCATAACCATATGGTGAGATATAGATGTCTGAGCGTAAAAATGTAGAAAATCACTCTGAAATGAGAAAAATACAATATTCCGGAAAATCATCGTTTACTCTTGCACTGCCAAAAAAATGGGTTACAAATCAAAAATTAAAGGCGGGAGATCAGTTATCTGTAACCATAGATGGCACAAATAATTTAATATTATCGTCCGAAAGGAAAAAAAATTATGTCAAAAAGCAAACAAACATCATACTCGATGAAACGAGTGAAAGAGGACATATAGAAAGAAAGATTATTGCCACGTATATTTCGGGATACAATCAGATTCACATACGAAGTAAACAGAAAAGAATGACGCCACAACAAAGGTCAATCATAAAGAAGTTAGTGCGAGATAAGTTAGTTGGTTCAGAGATTATAGAGGATTCAAACTTGATTATTTCCATACAAGTGATTCTAGATCCATCAGAGCTCAATATTGAGAATACGTTAAAAAGAATGTCAGTCATCACGCAAGGAATGCACGGTGACATAATTTATGCAATAAAGAAACACGATATTGAAATGTGCAAGGAGATTATTAGGACGGACGATGATGTAGATAGATTTGGTCTTTATGTAATACGACAATTACGATTTTCTTTAGAGAATGACAGCTCATTAGAGTTAACGAATTCGGTTAACAAAATCTACTGTCTAGGTTATAGGATGATAGCGAAGAGTTTGGAAAGGATTGCAGATCACGCGAGTTTAATGGGACAGCAATTAATGAGTTTGAATAAACCATTGCCAAAATCTGCATTAGTTAAATTAGATGAATTTTCCGAATTTTCAAGAGGGAATTTAGAAAAGTCCATGAGAGCGTTAGTGAATAAAGACTACAAACTTGCAGACGAAGTTGTTACTACTTGTTTGGAAGCTCCAAAGAAGGAGCTAAAGATTTTGAACACAGATTTCAGGATGACTAAGGATCAAGATGCATTTGTAGTCTCTATATTGGAGCATATTAGGCGTGTGTCGGATTATTCGGCGGACATTAGCGAAGTGGTATTAAATCTGACAATCGATGAGAACTTGAAAAAGCAGTAGAATCATTCTTCTGATTTGGGGAGTTCCTGAAGCAAAATATCAACTTTTTCTTTAATTATATCCCTGACTTCTCTGAATTTTTCAATGGGATGTGAAACGGGATCGTCAATATTCCAATCTTGTGTTTTTGGCATATAATTAACTGGACAAAAATCTGAAGACATGCAACCCATACTGATTATAAAATCAGCTTCTTGCATCATTTCTGATGAAAGTAACTTTGGAACAGATTGATGTTCAATATTCAATTCTTTTAGAACTTCTAAAGCAGAAACATTTACTGATTCAGAAGGGGATGTACCTGCACTGGTTGCAAAAGCATTGACGTCATGACTATCAATAAATTTATTGAATAACGCTTCTGCCATTTGACTTCGGCAGGAATTTGCTATACAAACAAAGAGAACATTAATTTTTTTATCCATTCCTTGAGGATAACAATCAATACTAGTAAAAATAGATTATCTTAGTTGTGTGAGTTTCGACTTTATGAAACCAATCGCGACGAATGCGCCCAAGGCACTCAAGAGTATGTTTTTTGAAAGAGAGAATACCCATATCCCTGCAATTCCGACATTAGGAAGACCTGTAGAGGCGGTTAGTACAAGAAGTTCGCTGAAAGAAAATCCAATTGCAAACAGACCAGCAGTAACAATCGCAGACTCTGTAGCTCCACTAAGTATTGAGCCAACAATAATCATGTTACTAGATACTGCGTTTTTTGCATAATCACCGCGTCTGAGCCAGAATTCATAAACCAGACCTGCGCCAATTGAACCTGGAAGGTAAAGATATGAAGCAGGGGCGGGAACCATGAGAAGTAATAACCCACTAATTATACTGAATAACAATGGTCCGTTCGGAGTTCTTAGTTGAGAAGCGATTAGAACCATACAAAATGCACGAAAGAAATGTGCTCCCGAGCCTCTTAGTAAAGGGCCGATTGTTGCAGAAACAACGTAAGCTAAGACAAAATAGATGGCAGTAAACATGGTTGCGTATGCAATGAGTTTAACTCTCGAAGTAGTAGGACTGGACATATTTGAAAGGAGTTGCCAAATTGGAAGTCTATTCATCATAAAGTTCATAGAAACTGTTGCATTAAAGTTGTTGAGGATTGCCAAGATTGGAAGACAAACGCTGTAAGTTTGGAAACAGCGTTTGTCGGGGTTTCATCTGACAACAAGGATTAATTCCGGAAGAGAAGAGCGAATGCTGGATGTCAGAAGAATTTTTTAGCATACTAGTACTGTGCAAATGTCTTTCGGTAGAACCTGCCAGCCCAACCCCAATAAGCAAGATAGCCTATTACACGGATCCATTCAGGATTGCCATCATAGCCAAGCAGGGCTTTGAACCAAACGCCTATCGCTCCCTTTTCATGTAGAGGATGTGTCTTTTCAGCAGGATTAATGTCCCATGCATAAGAGAATAGGAAGTTTGTAGGGTTTCCGTCGGCGTCATAACCAACTCCAGCATATTCAGCTGCTTCAACTAATTCATGTAGTCCATAACCAAATAGGCCTGCTGCAAATACTATTAATATTAAACTGGTATATTTGAAGAATTTTCCAATGTCCAAATTGTAGATTTGTCTTTTAGCTGCAAGTGATAGAGCCAATGCAACAACAACTGCAAGAATTGAACCAATGATTGTGCTGCCTACATCGATCGAAAGTAATGGTGCAAGGAAAAGTACAGTTTCAAGTCCTTCTCGGGCTACTGCAACGAATGCAAGGAATACTAATGAATTAGCTGATTGTGCAGTAATGGCAAAGTCCATTTTTGATTCAAGTTCGCCTTTGATTGAACCAGCGTGTTTGGACATCCATATAATAACATAAGATAATACAATTGTAGCAGAGATAGAAGCGACTCCTTCGAACATTTTTTCCCAGAATCCTGCCAATTGACCTAAAATTAGGACTATTCCTCCGCCTAGAACAAGGCTCATAACAATGGCGCCAACAGTACCATAGGCTAGATATTTTTGATACTCTTTGTTGCCGGTCTTATCCAAATAAGCCCACATGATACCGACAATCAATGCAGCTTCTATTGACTCTCGAAGTACGACTAGGAAAGGTGCGATAATTCCTGAACCTAATGATACTATTTCAGTCATAAAATGTTTTAATAACGCCCGTTATATAAAGTTCACGATGTAAAGTTTTAATGTTAACAGTGTCAATTAACAATAAATCTATATATTTTAAGAAGAGGATAAACGAATCATGTCAGAAATAAGAAATGTGGAACAGATTTTACCGGCAGTTAGATCATTAATAGCAAAGGAATTAATTAATAATCACAATGTAAGCAAGGCAGATGTTTCAAAGATATTAGGAATATCTCCTGCAGCAGTAACTCAATATACGAAGAATAAAAGAGGTAGTTATGCAGATAAATTAGAAAAGAACAAAGAAGTTCGTCCTATAATTGCAAGTCTCGCTGAACATTTTTCAAATAAAAAAAAGAAAGAGGGGGAAATGAGAAGGAATATGACAATCATAGAAACTTCAGAGAATATTATTTCTATAATTAATAATCAAGGAATTGTTGATGAAGAAAAGAAAGCAGATCCGAAGACTAAAATTTTACAGGAAAGAGTAGAAGCTGAGCTTCGTGAAGCTAGAACTAGCTTGAACATGGCAAATAAAATAGAAGATGGTTTTGGAAAGCTTCTGTTTAAGGGAATTGCGTCAGATAGCATTCGACATGCTGAGATTGTTTCTCAAGTAATAAGAGATCAGGAAACTGTAAGTAGTTTCAAGTTAGATCGGCAATTAAAGAAATATCTTAAACAAATGATAGAGGAAGAGGAGAATGCAAGTGAACAGTCTATGACGAAATTAGTCAAGACCAGTCACCCAGCAGTTCGTGCCTTGCTTCAATCAGTTGATCAGGATGAGATGAAGCACAAGAGAATGTTAAAATCTCTGAGCAGGTACTTAGACGCGTGATTTTCTTAAGACGAGAAAGGCAGACAGTAAGCATAAAGATATGCCGAATAAGAATATAGGGTCAGTAATCCCTGTGGATACTTCAACTTCTACGAATGAACCAGTGTAATAGCTTAGGTCCATTGTTGCAGCACCTATCGTCAAATGAGTTATTCCTGTAGGAAGGCTTCTAGAAGCCTGAACAGAGTAAGATATAGAAGTCATTTCTGAAGGATCTATGTGAGATGGAGTAAACTCTACAGTTATTCCTTCCAGAATTCCTGTAACTCGTTCATTTCCACGTGCAAGGAAGAAGACATCTATTTCTGAAGATATATCGAATTTTGAGGTGGTAGATTCCGGTCTACTTACAACAAGATTATTAGAATCAAAAATTATTGTGGTTGGTTCTGGAACTTTTGAATCAAAGAATCCAATTTTGTTTTCATTTCTTTCCACAAACCAGATATTTCCTTCAGAATCAGAAGTCAATGTTTGGGTGAATGTATTGTCTGTTGGAAGCTTGAATTCGGATATTGAGTTGGTTTCTGGAGAAATTTTTATGAGTCTGTCTGCTCTGAACTGCGTGGTCCATATGTTTCCGTCCTTGTCGCTGATTATCTGGTAAGTGCCTGCAGTGAGAGTTCCAGTTGCATATTCCGTGATTTCTTCTGTGTTTGGATTGAATTTTCCGATAAGGCTGGTTCGAAATTGACTATACCATATGTTTCCTTCATTGTCGATTGCAAGTCCGATTGGATTGACGGTCTCGCTTCCTACACCGTCGCTCGGCAGTAAGAATTGCGTGAATTCTTTTTTGTTTGTATCAAACTTTGTGAGAATGCCAGGACCTGATTCAACAAGCCAAATATTTCCAGTACTGTCAAATTCAAAATAACTCGGACTGGAGATGTTTGAAGGGATACGATACTCCGTCAAGGAATTTACGTCATTTGGATTTACGCTAGTAAGCAAGCTTCGGCCAAATTCCGTGAACCAAAGTGTTCCGTCATTATCGAATTTCAGATCCCAAGGCAACGAGTCGTCTTCGAGCTCAAGGAAGTCATTGAATTCACCTGTTTCTGGATTTAGGGTTCTTATCTTATTCTCGGTTGCGTCAGTAAACCATACCAATCCATCAGGACCTACTATGATTCCCCACATCTGAATTGTTTCCTGATAGAAATAGCGTTCTGCAGGTGGAAAGATATGGTATGTAGTGAAATTGGATGTTTCCGCATCGAAATGTACGATTGATGGATTGAGTCTTTGCGTGAACCATATGTCTTTGTTATGGGCAGTTATTGCAAACGGATTGATGAAAGTTCCATTTGTAGGAATGTTGAACTCTGTTATCGGGCTTTCTTGAGCAAAGCTGGGTGATATAAGAAATCCCAAAAAAAATAACAGGAGAAGAACTACAAATTTCAAAGTAAATGCCACGTTAATTACAATTAACGTGGTTGCATTTAATTCGAACGATTCTTTCTAGTGACATATACTGAGAAGCCTATTGCTAAAACGGCTATTCCCAATGAAACAAGAGCGAGTGCATCTGGAGTTGTTTCCGATGAAGATGTTTCAGTTACATGATCTTCAGGTAATGTCCAAGCTTGGAGTACTCCTGTAGTTCTTTGGCCGAATTCACCTGCGCCTCCACTGACAATGAAGAGTGTTGCTTCTCCTCTTGCATTAGAGCCTATTGAAACACCAGCACCTCCTAATCCACCTGTAGTGAATATTCTAAGAAGTTCACCGGTTTCTTCGTCGACTGCATGAATCATTCCCATTCTATCAGGAACGAATACTATGCCTCCACTGGTTGTAACAGCACCGTATTGATTTCGGTTTTCCATTTCGTAAACCCATTTCACTCGTCCGTTTGATGCGTCGATAGCGTACAATGAAGAGTTACCAACGTGGAATGAATCAAAGTAAATAGGTCCAGCAACGTGATGGAATATATCAGCTTCTCCATCTTTGTAAGGAGCTCCTGATTCTGCTATGAAGGAAGTACAGAAGGTTTGAGTTACAACGTAAATCGTATTATGTGCAAATGCAGGGGCTGCATCAATACCTCCCTGGAATCCAGGACATACTTGTTCACGAATTAAATCTCCTTGAGAAAGTTCCATGTTGGCGTCATTGCCCATGTCGGCATTCATTGTGTTAACTGCAGGAGGTCCTACACGGATTGATTCGTAGATCGGTTTTCCTGTAGTTGCATCAAGAACATGAACGAGGTTTGTCTTTGCACCAACAATAACTGCTTTTTGAGTGCTATCGCCTGATTCAATTTCGGCAAGGATTGTGGTCCAACGAGATTCATGATAATATACATCATGAGTTACGATTTGATAGTACCAGTTCATTTCACCAGTATTTGCATTTAACGATATGACGGATGATGTGAAGAGATTTGGTCCTGGTCGCATGTCGCCAGGAACGTCAGGAGTAGGAGCATTTGTTGTAAAGAATATGTCTCCTGTATCTTCATCTAATGCAATAAGAGTCCATACACTTCCTCCTCCAATCCAATTACAATCATGAAGTCCTTCTGCGTGATCATCGTGTCCGTGTCCTGCATGATCATCGTGTCCTTCGTCTTCTTCACCGTGTCCTGCATGTTCGTCAGCTTCGTGTTCTTCAAATTCATGAATAGCATGTTCAATTTCACCAATTATTGCATGTAATTCATCGTTAGATATAGATTCTTCGAGTTCGTGAACGTGTTCTTCGATTTCATGAAGTATTTCCATTAAGTGGTCATGATGTCCAGCTTCAATTTCACCTTCCATTTCGTGTATATGTTCTTCGATTACGTGAATTATTTCCATGATTTCATGATAGTGTCCTCCACCAAGTCCCAGTCCTGAAAGTACTTCTTGGTATTCACCAATACCGTGTTCGATTTCAGCTATGATTCCGAGTAATGAACCGTCATGATCACCTTCTTCTCCGTGTCCGCCGTGTCCACCATCATCAACTGCAAAACGTTCTTCAAATTCATGAACACCTTGTTCTAATTCTTCAATTATTACATGGACTTCCTCGTCAGATACAATCTCCTCTAGTTCGTGTAAATGTTCTTCTACTTCATGCATAAGTCCAAGTAGATCTGCTCCGTGAGGATGTTCAACTTGGTGTTTAACGTCACCTACATTTTCTTCGATTACGTGAAGTATTTCTGTGATTTCATCGCTTTCAAGTCCTAGTTCTGCAAGTTTTTCTTCTAATTCATGAACGTGTTCATCTACTACAGTCATGATTGCAAGTAATTCTCTGGTACGTGCGTCTTCAGGTCCTGCTAATTCAAAAGCCTCGAATTCCTCGATGCCAGATTCTATATTAGCAAGAATTGCAAGTAATCCTTCGTCAGATACAGATTCCTCTAGTTCGTGGATATGTTCTTCTACTTCATGCATAAGTTCATCTAGTCTTTCCTTTGCAAAGAAATTAGATTGGATGTCGCGTGTAACGTCGTCTAAACGTTCTTCGATTTCGTGAATTATTTCTGTGGTTTCGTCATTAGCGACTCCTAATTCAGTAGCTTTTTCCTCGAAGTCATGAATGTTTACTGTTATTCCAGTAACCATTGCAAGTAATCGTAATTCTTCAGCTGTCAGATAATTGATTTCAGCTCCGTCTCCGTGTCCTCCGTGTCCTTCACCATGTTTTCCATGTTCGCCGTGTTCTTCACCATGTTTTCCATGTTCGCCGTGTTCTTCAGCTTCATGTTCTTCGAATTCTGCGATGCCAGATTCTATATTAGCAAGAATTGCAAGTAATTCCTCAGTACCTGATATCGGACCGAGCATCTCCTCTAGTTCGTGGACATGTTCTTCTACTACATGCATCATTTCAATTAAATCACCTCCATGAGGATGTTCAATTTCGTGTGTGACGTCGCCTACATGTGCTTCGATTTCAGAAACTATGTTCAAGATTTCATCAACCATTCCCATATTCAAAGGAAGTCTAGGAGCTTGTTCCTCGAATTCGTGAACGTTTGCTTCAATTTCAGCCATGATTGCTAGTAATTCTGCGTTATGATCGTCTCCGTGTTCTCCGTGTCCTTCGTCTTCTTCACCGTGTTCTGCATGTTCTACTTTTTCACATTTTCCCCAATCCCAAGGATAATTGTCAAGGTTACCTTTAGAAACTAAATCAGCAGCCCAGTTCTCTTCATTACCTGTAGGTGGAATTGTTAGCCATCTCCATACAAGTTCTCCACTATCTTTATCATAAGCAGAAATGAATCCACGTTCCCCAGTGAAGCCTCCGCCTCCAGTAGGTCGTGTAATGATAAGATTATTGTATTCGATTGGAGCAAAACTTCCCCAATATATTCCGGTATTACCAGGAATGTCTTTACATGTATCAGGGATGGTAACCAATACTTCACCAGTCATTGGTTCTAATCCGTATATTGTACAATCACTAGCTTGCATCCAAACTTTATCGTCAAAATAATCGATGCTATGTTGGGCGTATACTCGAGCCCACCAATCTTTATCATCAAATGAACCAATTGGTGCAGCAAAACGCCAAATTTGTTCGCTGGTCTCTGCATTTAGTGCAAAGAGAACGTTGAATTCACTGGCTATGTAAACAATGCCGTTTACAACAAGTGGTACGGTTTGTACGCCAGTTGGTACGTGAGGTATTTCAAAATTAAAGCCACCCTGGCCATGGGCACTATGATCATGACCTGCATGTCCCTCTACTAATATAACTTCACCAGGTATTCCTGCTCCACTTCCCCAATATCCAGGGACTTGGAAAGTCCATTGTAATTCTAAATCTTGGATGTTATCCTTTGTAATTTGTGTTTGGGGACTAAAACCTGTATTGGTTCGATCAAATGCTGGATGCTCCCAGTTAATGCCTTCGTCCATTTGGGCTGTAACTTGAAAAATGGAAATGGAAGGAATTAGTAAGAGCAACATAAATAATGTAGCGAGGTTAATAATTTTCATTAAATTCTTAATAACTCTGTAATATATTAACTTTTTGTAAAAAGTTAATAATTTAATTTTTCTTATAAAATCTCAAGAACGCCAAATACAACAAACCAACAATAGAAGTAAGAGCCAATGAACCAATCAGTCCACGTCGAGAAATTCCTTCATCTTCAGTGGATAAATTATCCGGGAGGCCCAAAGCAGTTATTATTCCGGATTTACTTCCTCCTGTTGCAATGTACAAACGCATATCACCATTCGCATCAGATGCAATTGTTACTCCAGTGTTTCCTGCACCGTTCATAGGAATTTGTTTCAATACATCACCGGTTTCAGAATCAAGGGCGTAAAAGTTTCCAGAAAGATCTACAAGATACACTACACCACCACTTACAGTGACACCACCTTGATATCTTGATTCCATTGGAAAGGTCCATTTAATTTGTCCTGTGGAGACATCGATTGCATGAACCGATGAGCTCTGTCCAGCTAAAGATGGTTCAATTTGAAAACCATTAATCAATTTGTCTTTGTAAGGAACTTGTCCTGCATTGAATTTAGAGCAATAGTTTTGACTGGCTACAAAGAAAGTATTATCTGCAAATGCTGAAGTGCTTGCAGCTCCCCCAAAAGCACCTGGACAATATTCACGTCCCTCAAGAACGTCTTGAGACAGATTCATATCAGCATTATTTCCTTGGTTTGTGTTGTATGCACTGATTTTTTGTGCTCCAAAACTAATAGGATCGTGTAAGAGTTCACCTGTTGCTGCGTCGAAAACATATGCATAATCACCTTTTGTGGATGAAAGAATTACCTTTCTTTCTTCGCCATTGACTGTAGCATTTGCAAGAATTAATGAACGAGCAGGTTCATGTCCGTTGATATCATGAGGGGTGGTTTGATGGTACCATATCATTTTTCCAGTATTCGCATCAAGAGCAACAATTGAATTGGCGTAAAGGTTAGGACCTGGTCTAAGAGACGCGTCATAAGATAAAGCAGGAGCGCCAGTTGGGAAATAAATTATCCCAGTAGACTCATCGACGGCAATTAAGGAAAATATCGAACCGCCGCCAATCAGGTCGTTTTCACCCCAATCACCTGGATATGGATTTATGTTTCCTTTAGCTGCGTCTTTAAAATCCCAATCAGGATCTCCGCCACTCGGTGGTACAGAGAACCATTGCCATAACAATCTTCCGTTAAATTCATCATAACCGGCAACAAAGCTTCGGCCACCTCCTCCACCTGCAGATACTCTACTAATTATAATTGTCTCAAAGAATGTTGGAGAATAATGTCCAACATATTTTCCTGAATTACCTGGAACATCTGTACATGTATCCAGAATTTCATTTTTTATTTCTCCAGTGAATGGATCAAAAGCAAAGATATTGCAATCATTAGTTTGCATCCAGAGTAGATCATGGAAAAAGCTTATCGAGTGTTGTGCTTCTAGCATAGACCACTCTTCCGAAATTGCAAGTTCTACAGGATCATATTGAAATGACCAGAGTTCTTCGCCATTAAGTGTGTTAAGAGCTGTGAGTTTATTTGATTCAGTAACAAAATACAACAATCCATAAACAGCAATTGGTGCTGCATGTGTTCCAAATGCCATACGTGCCCCGGGAATTGGTGCGGGTCGTTCAGGTGACTGGTAAATCCATTTGAGTTCAAGTTCATGGACATTATCACGAGTTATGATCTGTTGTGGATTATGTCCAGAATTAAAAATGTCAAAGGCAGGTTGGGTCCAATTAAGTCCCTCTGGAGATTGTGATATAGCTTGAGGAATGAAAGTAAGTAAAAGAAGAGAAAGTAGAATAGGAATAAATTTCATATTTTTTTGTCATATCTTTATATTATGACCAGCAATAATAGTTTTGTGCGAAATTATATTATCATAGGTATAGTCGTTTTAGTTGCAGTTGGCATCGGTTATCTGTTGATTGTGGAAGATGAGAATACAGAAGTTAATATAGACCCCGAAGTAGTCGAAAAAGGATTTTTCAATGTTAAACCTGAACAGGAAGTTATTCAAACGATGTTTGGAGAGAAAGTTGAGACTAAGTTCTTGCTTTCCTCGGAACTGGGTTTTGAATCAGATGTAAAGTTTTCAATAAAAACTCCATTGATAGGTGTAAAAGTTGATTTTGATAATACTGCATACTTTGTTAGTCAAGGAGGCGAACAAACTGCAACAGTAACTTTCGATCCGATGGAAGATAGTTCAGTAGGTCAGCACAACATAACAATTGTTGCAAAGAGTCAGAATACTGCAAAAACATTTTTCATGATTCTTGATGTAGTTGGCTTTGATGAAGTGCAAGTAGATGTCGAGAACTATAATTTTGAACCTCATGGATTAACTATCGTACAAGGAACCAAAGTAACATGGTATAATAAAGATGATGTAATTCATTCAGTAACTGCTCCAGATAATATGTTCGACATGGATATGCAAAGACAAGATTATGTAAGTTTTGTATTTGATGAGGTTGGCACATTTCCATATTTTTGTAAACCACATCCTTACATGACAGGAACAATCACAGTAATTTCAAAATAAATGTAATGATGGTATATTGCCTAGAAATATAGTTAAAACTATAGAAAAAAACTTCAGTGATTTGAAAGCAGGGGAAAAGATGCTAATCTCATCTCCAGAAAAGATTGCCGATTATATTAAGAATATTCCTAAAGGCTCGCAAAAGAACACCAAACAAATGCGTTTGGATTTGGCAAAAGAAATGAATGCAGACAATACTTGTCCGGTTACTACAGGTATATTTTTGCGTGTTGCAATTCAGGATCATTTAGAAGATCACCGTATAATTGATGAAAGTTTACCATTTTGGCGAGTTATTGATGAGAATCATCGGATAGTTGATAAATTAGGTTTATCAAAGGAAGAAATTGTTTCTTTAAGGGAAAAAGAGGGTTTGCCATAAAAATTATTAAAATAAAATTAATAATTTTTCAGCAATATTTATTAACTCCACTATCACAATAACTTGTATGTCGGCACAATATGAGAAATTTATTCCGATTCCGCTTTTATTAGCAACCGCAATAGTAGGTTACATGATATTTACAGGTGGAGTTCCTATGTTAGGAATTGGTGGAGAAGATGAATCTCTATCGATCTCTGCTGTTGGAGATATAGCACCTTTACTTCCAAATGCACCTAAATACAAATGTCCAAATTGGATGGATGCAGATACATGTACAACTCTATCAAATTCATGTGGTAATGGTGTCTGTGACGCTCATGAACTTTGTAACACCTGTCAATTTGACTGTGGTTGTGGTGGAGCTCAAGTATGCAATGCGCAAACTGGTAGATGTCACTCCCCAGCTGGAGTATGCCAAGCACCACGTGGCGCTGCATAGTTTAACAAAACAAGTTATTCACTAGAATATCAACAACAAGAAGTTTTTATTTTAGTGAGTATAGTTTTTTTTTAGAGAATGAGTTTACAGAATAATACAAATCTTTTGTATGCAATAATTGGCATAGCCATACTTGCCATAGCAGTATTTACTTTTGTAGGATTTGATGAGGAAACAGCGGAAACGCCAGTCGTTGAAGAAGAGGTTGAGATAGAAGTTGCAGAAGAACCTTCAATAGTTGAAGAAAAAATAAAGGAATTTGATATAAGTATAGTTGACAGGAAGATGACTTTGGATCCTCCGATAATTTCAGTCGAAGTAGGGAATCAGGTGTTGTTGAATATAATTTCGGATGAAGATTTGATGTTTCATGTGCATGAATATGATCATGAGATAATGCTTGTGGCAGATGAGCTTAAAGTATTGAGTTTTCCTGCAATGTTCCCAGGCAGATTTGAGATAGAAGTACATATTGGTGAACATGATATGGATGGCATGGAAATGGATGCTAGTAATGCTCAGATTAGCATCGAATCAGTGATGGTGATGGAGAATATGGCTACTGTTTCGGTAGAAATCGAAGGTGTGGAATTTCCGTCAAAAGGTATTCATTGGCATGTTAAGTTGGATGAGGAACTTAAGAATCATGATCATTCGGCTTTAATGGTGTTTGACGAAAAATCATACGTTTTGAAAGCTATTCCAAAAGGCGAGCACACAGTATATGTTAGTTTGGTCAATGCAGAACACGAATTAATAGGAAATCAAGCAAGTAAGACATTTACAATAGAAACTGAAATGGAAGATGGTATGAATATGGAGGAAGAACACGGCGAAGAAGGACATGATCATGGAGGAGAAGCAATATTGATTGGATTCTTGGAAGTCATGCCTAAAGCGTGATTCAATAAGTTTTTTTGTAGATATTACACAGTTAGATATACGTTCAAACAATGAAGAAGATATTTTTTATCATAGTATTAATTCAGTTTTTGCTAATCCCTAATGCATATGCTCATGGTTTTGGGTCGAAGATAGATCTTCCCATTCCTGGATATCTATATTGGTTTGGAGGGGGAGCTGCAGTAGTAGCATCTTTTGCCATAATCAGTTTGTTTGTAAGAAGTAAGGCATATGACGATTCATATCGGACGTACAACTTGAGAAATATCGGTATTGTTGATGCATTATATAGAAACAAATCATTGTTGAATGTTTTCAAAGTTCTTTCAGTTGCATTATTAATATTAACAATCTTGACCGGAGTACTTGGAGCTCAGTTTCCAGTTAAGAATTTCGCACCAACGTTTGTCTGGGTAGTCTGGTGGGGAGGATTCATTTGGTTGCATATACTTTTTGGAGACAGTTGGAACTTTGTAAATCCATGGAAAAATATTTTTGAACTAATTAAGTTTGATGAGAAACCGCTGAGACAATATCCTGAAAAGCTAAAGTCATGGCCTGCGTTCGGGTTTTTCTTGATATTCGCATGGATTGAATTGGTTTATCCTACGCCTGCACATCCTCAATTTCTCGGAAATATAATTTTTGTCTACTCAATAATTGTTCTTGCAGGAATGCGTATTTTTGGAAAGGATAAATGGTTGGATAATTGTGAACCGTTTACGGTTTTCTTTAATTTTGTATCGAATTTTTCGGCAACCCGTGTAACATCTGATGGAAAGATATTGTTACGTCCAATCGCTTCAGGATTATTAGATGCGCGTTATCGTTTTGATCAACTATGTTTTCTAATTTTAATATTATCCGTAGTATCATTTGATGGATTAATCTCGACTTTGTTTTGGTATGATGTTATTGGTATTGATGCATTTGGAGGGAGTGGAAGATATGATGTAATTTATGTCAATACTGCTGGAATCATAATATCATTTTTGGTATTTTTCTCGGTATTCTACTCTTTCATTGCAATATCAAGAGCAATTACAAACACAAATATTGCAACATTAGATCTTGCACAGAAGTTAGTTCCTGCATTACTCCCTATATCAATTGTTTATCATTTAGCGCATTACTCTGCCTATTTCTTTTTGAATGGACAGTTGATTATCAAGTTAATTTCCGATCCGTTTGGTTTTGGTTGGGATATATTTGGAACAAGTTCGTATGAGATTGTAAGGACCATAGATTTCATATTATTGTGGAATTATCAAGTAGCAGTAATTGTAATTGGACATATACTTTCAGTCTATATTGCCCATAGAATCTCTCTAAGAGTTTTCAAAGATAGTAAGAAATCAATCATAAGTCAGGCGCCAATATTGTTGCTTATGGTATGTTATACAATACTCGGCCTTTGGTTGTTGTCTACATCTTCTGTATGATATGAAATTTTTATAACTAATCCAAGGTACCTTTTCCTATAGATGAAGCAAGAGATAGAAAATCAAGATATGCCAGAAGTGGGAGAATTGGTTCTGGCTCTAGTAACAAGCATGTCTAGTCATGGAGCTAAAGTTGTATTAGAAGAATACAATAACATGTACGGATTTTTACATGTTTCTGAGATTGCTACTGGTTGGGTTAAGAATGTATCAAGATTTGTTACTGTAAATCAAAAAGTTGTATTGAAGGTAATACGAGTAGATTCAGCTAGGACAGAAGTAGATCTTTCATTGAGACAGGTTTCTGGTGAAGATAGGAAACAAAAATTGTTATCTGTAAAAAGATATGAAAAGTCTAAGTCGATATTTGATACATTGCAAACGAAACTAAAACTCACTGAAGATCAGAAAAATGAGTACTTTGACAAGGTTGAAGACCAATTTGGTACAGTGTATTCAGGATTGGAAGATTTGATAAGAGATGGTGACAAAGCATTCGAGAAATTAGGCATTCCAAAGAAAACAGTAACTGAATTAGCTAGTATTTCGAAGAGTAAAATATCAATTCCAATGGTTAATGTTACAGGTATAATGCAAGTTACTACACATGATCCTAACGGAATCAATTTAATCAGGGACTCGATGTCACAAGTTCTGTCAAATAAAACTGGAAAGAAAGTAGAAATCTCTTATCTTGGATCTCCAAAATACAAAATAACAGTTTATTCAGAAGATTACAAATCTGCAGAAAAGAAACTATCTTCTGCTTTGGAAAAAATTAAGAAATCTATAGGAAAGAAAGCAGATTTTTCGTTTTCTAAGGAGTAAACATAATGAAAAATCTTCTTAAAAAATGTCCCAAGTGTTCTGAATACACTCTACAAGAGACTTGTAAGAAATGTAATGAAAGAACTGTATCTCCTCATCCGGCAAAATTCTCGCCAGATGACAAGTATGCACGTTTAAGAATTGCTGAAAAATACGATTAGTCTTTTACTATTTCGTAAATTAATACACCATTAAATCGACCTTGAGGTGCATCAGGTTGAATACTTTCTGAAGCAAAGACAAGTTTTAAAGGACCGTTGCCATCTTCTGGGTATTTCATTGTGTATCGATATAGATCTGTTGTTTCAGCTGAGAAACTGTATTCTCGGTATACATTATTTTCACGATCAATTGCAAGTTCCCATGTAAATGGCATTAATTTACCAAGGAAGGAATTTTCCCAGAAGTATTCGTTAGGTGAAAATCCATCGGCCTCCATAAATTGAGCATCTTCAAATCCGCCAATTCGTATAAACCATTGTTTCTTACTTTCGTCTCCGCCACCACCTAGGAGATATAGATCTCCAAATTGTGCGTTTTGAGTTTTTTGTCCAGATATGAATATTAATACATAATCAGCATCAAGTGATTCAAGAATTTCTAATGATTCTTCTTCAGGAGACATCAACATTTGGCCAAGAACTTCAATTCTTGTACCATTTATTGTGGCATTATCCGCCAGGCTTGTCCTATTGCCCATAACTGTAATCCAGTATCCATAGTCCCACCAAGCAGCAACTACAGAGTCTTCTGGAGTGGAATCTCGTAACCATGCAAGCGCTTCAAGGAAGCTTGGATCATGTGATCTAAGAGTACTACCCGAATTGGAGATACTTGTAGGAATATCTGCTGCTAGAATCCAATTATAACCATAAGATGGTGTAATGACTGGGACACATAACACAGTAATCATAAAGACAGAATAAAGAATTTTTAATCCCGTACGAGTTTCAGATTTGCCAGTACCTTGTTTTCCAATTCCTGTAAGTAATGGTCGAAATATTGATGAAGTAACTGCGATGAATCCTACTGCTGCGAGAAAAGCTATTGCAAGTGAAGAGAATATCATTAGACGGGAGAATGAACCAGATATGTAAGCTCCTGAAGCTGCTAGCACAAGGACAAAAACAGAATTAATATCGCGTTTGTCAAGTAGCTTCATAGCACCAAAAACAGCAAACGGTAAAAGAATCATGTATTCTTGGAAGAATGCTGCTCCTGTAGGAACAAAGTGTTCTGCAACGGATTCTACTAATGGAACTCCACTTCTTCGAAATGGAAGGACGACAGTGAGATAACGTCCACTGACTTCAGATAAGAATCCTAAACTAAGAACAACAATAGCGCTGAAGAAAAGTCCAATGATTGTATTCTTCAGAATGTTAGCGTATTCAAATGCAACTGCAAAGTTTCTAATTATATTTGCAAGAATTGCAAAACTAAGAGAACCCAATAATGCTAAACCGGCAGGACCTGTTATCAAAGCGACACCAGGACGCGGTGATATTGCAGCGACAATAAGATAGAATGCGACAAATATTGATGTTGAGAATACTGCTTTCCTTTGATCAACTTTTAGAAATGGCATGACAAGAATCAAGACTGCAAATACAATGTTGAAGAATTGAGCGCCACCCCAAGATGTTAATGCGAGACCTAAAAGTGAACCTGCGAACATGGCACGAAATGCAATGCTTCGATTTGAACGATCAGAGTCGAATAGTGTTAAAAATAGGTAACAACCACAGAGTGAAAGCAATAGGGCAAATGGTTCAGATTTGAACCATCCAAGGTTACCTCTTTGGATTATTGATGTTGAGAAGGCTATGATTAAACTAGCAAAGAGAGCTCCACCTGAAGAAGTAACACGACGAGTAATAAGATAAATTGGAATTATACTAAGTGCGCCGACGACTGGAGGGAAGATAACAATAAAATCATATAATGAACTAGAGAGTCCAAAAAGATCTCTTGCAATTATATAGAATATTGCTCCTGCAAAATGAAGACCTACCTGAGAAGTTCTAGCTACCGGTCTTCCTTCTGGATACCAAGTTTTATAATCATGCCAACTGAAATAATCCAATAAACCAGTAATTCCACTTGCGTCAAAATGATCAACGATAAATTTTGATGCATAGTAGTCAAAGAAAGGATCGAATTCATTAAGAAAATAACCATATTTTACAGGAAATATTCGGAGCATAAGTGCTGCAGAAAATATAATAGAAAGAGTCATAACAATGACAAGAGTTTGTCTTGATGTTACTGGTCTTATAGAATCAAACTTAATAGATTTTAGAGAATCAACTATCGACATCTAATCAACTCGAGAATTATTTGTTCCATTAATTTTTGCAGTGCCGCCGGTATTTTCTACAAGAACTTTATCACACTTTTCGCAATTAATCTTAAGTGATGAAGCTGAAAAAACAACACGGGACGTTCCACATTCTTCACATTGAATTGAAATGAATGAACTTCGAGGTTGTGGAATATGTACTCGAGAGCTTTTCATGCCACTATCTCCAGTTTTCTAATTCTAAATCCACGACCCATGACTACTTTACTACATTCTTTACATTTATAACGTAATGTCATTTTCTTTGTTGTTTTAGCAGTACGTTTGAGTTCAGGGAATTTTTGTCCGCCATAACCTTTACGATCTTTTTCGTGATTACGGGCTCCCAATGAACTTTTTCTCTGCTTACCTGCTTTGTAGATAGATATAGTATTGACTGTATGCTTTTTACATTTTGGACAGTATCGATTTGTTTCTTTTCCTATTTTCATGGTCTGTAAATCAGTAATGAATTATCTTAAAATATCTTATTTGAACTTTTATAATTTATCAAAGTTCCATGTTTAATTCTTCGACTTTTTCCTGCTGAATGAGCAATTTAGCGTTATCAGTAGGTAATATTGCCACGTCTCCTTGCTTGAATGGACCATATGTACGAGAATCTATACCCACTGCTGAAGGTGAATCTTCAAGGAATTTGACTGCTTGATATTGGTTGATATCATGATTATCTAAGCCATTAAAGAATGAAAGGCTACCATCGTTTATAGCTTTGAGTAATTTTACATTACGTTTAGATGCATTGATCAAAGGTTCTAGAACATATTTTTCTTCGTTAGTTAGAAGATTTGTATTGATATTATTTTGATCAGTAATTGCTTTAGAAAGTCTTGTGCGAAGAAGTATCTGAGATAAGTTAGACAATATTTCTTTTTCTTTGGAATTCATCATTTCTTCAATTGTTTGAACGTTGTTCGCATCAGTGCCATTGATTGAATTGATATAGTCTGTAACATTACGATAAAGATCTTCCGGAATATTAGTAAGGTCATTGGTTTTCTTTTCTGATTCTAAAACAGAATAAAGTTTTTTTGTTAATTCTTGGGAAGACATGTAATTATTTCTAAGGGTTGAATTAGATATAACTATAACTGGTTGTACTTTTTAAATGGAACAGTTTAAGCAACCTGTGCAAGCTTGTTAGACATCAGATATACGCTAGCATATTTTGGTAATGAAAGTGTTTGATTTGTATAAGGACCATAGGTCACTCCTTTAAGGGTGAATTTAGGGCAGAAATTAATATTAATTTTAATTGGTTCATCGTCCAAGACAACTGATTGTGTATATGGATCAAAACTTTCTATACTATTGCATAGAGTTTTACAAAGACCGCTTTTCTCATGCAATGAATTAGGTAATCGGAAAATCCTAGAAGTATCCGAAGTAACTAATGGATCAATAGTAGACCTAACTTTCTTTATTCCATCTTCGAAAAGTTTGTTAAATCTTATATTTTTGGAATTATAGATTCTTGCAACTTTTTCAGTTTTATTAAAATTTGTAAGAGAGCTGTCATCATAGTTTTCAAAAAATTCTATCAACCTTCCTCGCCAACCTGGTTCATTAGACCGAGGTAGGCGTAAAATAAGATCATTAAAATTAGTTTTCTTATCAAAGCCCATATATTTTAGATCGAGTTCTTTCGCTAGAACATAATTAACAATTTCTCTTCTTTCGTGTTTATCTAATTTTTCGTATATAGAACTTTCAACTGTAAGATGATATCCTTTATTTCCAGAAAAAAATATAGATATTTCTTTTTTGTTAATGCCAAAGTCATTCATAAGAATATCATTTAGTTTTATGATTTCTTCCTTTGCAGCATCTAAGCAAAGTGTACACGACCAATTTAGAACTGTAATTTTATTTTCTTTGCATTTAGTGCATGCTTTAGGTCTCAAACCTATACCAACTTTTTTACAATCGCGGCACAGCCATCTATCATGTTCTTGTTTACATTTGAGTTCCAAGTCATCACAATCAATATCAAATGCAAGATCGCCGCCATTCCATCCTTTATCCTCCATAGGAAGCGAAGGATCATCATAATAAGAACAAGATGCATAAACTCCTTTAGGAGCTTTAAGGATTAATTCATCAATGAATGATGAAAAATTTGTTACAGATAGATGTCGTTGCATGAATCCGTCAAACGGCCAATAACCAAATTCTCGTTCATGTATTCGCGATGGTTCAGAAATACGCGATTTATTTATTTTATAATATTCGCTGAATGTTTGTTTTAAGAAATTAATTGTTTTTTCTTCCATTTTTTTTCACTGATGTTTTATTATTGAATTGTAAGGGATTTTTGATTGTGCCGCATGCATCGGTTTTATAGCAAAAATCTTTCATTTTCATTGTACTGCAGCTAGGTACATCGTATTTTGTACCTCCGCCTTTGAGTCCTGCAATGTGTTCAACTTGATACCTTGTTATATTTTGATTAAAACCAAGATTGGTAGGATACATATCGATTATATCATCAACTGTTTTACCTGCACGTAACAAGAATGTTGTCATTAGGAATTTGCCAGAATGAGGTACCTGATCTCCTTTTTGAATCATTTCAATCGCTTTGGTGACACAAGGTGGATATTCTCCTGAAAATACCTGTAATTTAGCCTTAGGAGGGCGTGGAGCGACTTTGAGTATTTGTTCAAGCGTGGATTTCATTGCCTTGTCTTCCAATAAAACAGGAGGAATTTTTAGTTCATCAATCTTGGAGCGAATCATTTGGTAGATTTCTTCTCTAAGTAATGTAATCAACTCGTCTTGTGTAAGGAACACATATCCAGATGAAACTGATCTGTTTACAAGCCGCCATTGACTTTTTGGAAGAGAGATAGAACGTGATAAATAGTCACTTAAACTAATTTTGTATTTGAATCTATTTTTTACAAGAAAGTCAGAAGGAACATTAGATTCTTCGTTAACTTCTTTGCTTTGGCTAAGTTTTACATTTAGAATAGTCTTGAAGATTTGCGGGATAACGTCAGGGTTTTCGTTATGAAGAATTTCTTCTACACGACGAGATTCAGCTAAAGCAAATCTAGAAATAAGATAGTTTTGATTTGTGGATTTAATAAGTAACATTGCAATAGGAAATGAATACTTAGATATAGTTTTCATTTCAATAGTTTCGTTCAATTCGGGTGAGGTTCCATGTTTGAGGCTATAAATTATACGATCTTTTGCATTTTCAAGAATTGGTAAGTCGGAATTAAGAAAGTCTTGGATATTACGTCCAGACATTTGTTTTCCTACTTCCGGTAGAAATGGATATTTTGATTCGTCGTCTTCGCCGATAATATAATTCAATATATCTATCAAATAGATATAGGAATTGGTTTCTTATAATAATTCAATAGAATAGATATCTTAAAAAAGATGAAGATGTAACAAATATTACAATGCAGAGTCCATATGAAGAAAGAGCTGGAGAATTACTAAAAGAAAAGAAGAAAGAATTACGCA
>MDTE01086147.1_pt1 | contig 26989 bp, 20 predicted proteins | sample 811231 | NCBI WGS metagenome assembly MDTE01 (sample SAMN05326651, study PRJNA326480) | marine metagenome | isolation source: seawater | place: Indian Ocean: Red Sea | collected 2010
CCCATGGTTCTCAAAAATACAGAGATAATGGCCCGAAAATGAGGGCATTAACCCAGAAAGTTAACAATATTATTCGCAGGGATAGGTGTAAGACTGTGAGTAGTATTTATTCGCTGACTAAATATCGGAAAGCTAATTTTATGAAAACGAAGACTGGTCAACGAGATGCATTTATCGAAAGCCGCAAATCATTTATTAAGCCCATTTTCGATAAGATGATTCATGATATAGATGCTCCCATGAATGGTTGGATTTTAAATGAGGTATTAATACCAGAAGGTGTTGAAAAAGATTATGATTTTATATCTTTTGATTTATTCAAAGATAAGTCAGATATAGGCAGATCAAATCCACGAAAAAATTATACAAAATTGGCACATCCTAGCCTGAGCGATGATCAGGCCAAGGCATACAGAGAGAAAAATTTCCAGATGCGAAAAATGGTTAAGAGTGAGATTTGGGAAGTTGTGGATTTCGCTTTTAAAGAAAAAAACATTAATGGTGTATGGTCATTTGAAGATAATGATTTTAAATCAGGCAAATTGGCCAATAGTTCTCCGCTTAAAATAATTAGAGATGGAAATTTTCTAGTGCTGCATATGAAAGATGGGGTGATTGGTCATGTTCACACAGGTTCCTCTCAATATGATGGAGATAAAATTATTGAGAAAATCAGTGCAACTAGTGTTACTGATGATGACATTTTAGGTAAGAATTTTACTTTTAATATAAATCCAACACCTAATAGCTTTATACAGTTAGGTAAAAATCAGGAGACGGGAGAAGACTGGAGGGAGATGTGGAAAAGGGCGACAAAAAATACTTTTAATCGTAGCGGAATAGAAGGGGTTTGGGTGAGACCTATGAATAATGCTGATACGGTCATGGTAAAATTCATACTAGATCACACGTGGGTCTGGATTGTTGTAAACAAGAAAACTGGTGAGATTACAAAATCTCTTGGTGGTACTTTTGAATATGATGCTCCCAGTTACAGCGAAACACCAAAATTTCATTATAAAACTCCAAATGGTCTAGGGGGAATGCTTCAGTCTAAAATATCTGTTAAGGAAGATGATATGTCTCTGGAAGGCCATATTGTAAGTAGCACAGGTGAGAAAAACCCCTTGAAAGAGACATGGAAAAGATTCAAGTGGTAGCAGACTTGAGTGAATCTAATTTAATTATGATAAATACTATAAAATTAATAACCGCATTCTTTTTAGCAGGATGCCTTCATATGGATCTTATCGCAAAAGATGATATTCCAGATTTGAAGCTTCCTGATTCTTGGTCGGAGTATCTGGACTCTGTTATAAAATCCGGTGATGTTGGCACATGGAGAACAGCAGGTATAACAAAAGATTTGTGGGTCGGGATTCCTGCAGGAATTCGTTATGTGAATAATGAAACCATTGACATAAGTGACGATAGAAAAAAAATATTATTATCACATGAAATGGTAACCGAAGATGGAAAAATGCTCAGTATTGGTAGCGGTTTCGTTGGCTGGGATCCAGCTTTTAAACGTGTTCAGTCTTTTTATTCTGGTTATGATGGTGGGAAGCCTTTTTGGGGGCCAAGAGAACTCGTGGGATTTAGTTCCGCAGGTGAGGTTTGGAAATATACAGAGACAAGTCGAGGGAAGACTTATGAAACGCGCATAGTATCTAAAAGAGTAAGTAAGAAAATTAGAATCAATATTACTAAAAGAGCAGATGGAAGCGGAGAAGTTTCCAAATCGGAGTTGGCAAAAGTTATCGGTGAGAAAACCATTGATAATGATGAAAACTCGGTTCTAAGGACAAAAGACGAAATTTCCAAAAGAGTAATAAAGTATTTTGACTCAACTTCTATAGAAGACCTTGCGTATGCTGAATCTTTTTATGCGGACAATGTTGAAGTATCGATCAATAAGATCAAAGTCAGTGGGAAGAAGGCCTATATTGAAAGACTGAATAAAATACATAAAGTTTTATTTAAGAATATGAAGTTTTTGGACCTCCATGTTCATACAAACTATTTTTCTGATGAAGCGCTTGCTTCTGACGGTAAAACTGTGGGGGATCTTCGTTCTGGGGAAACTATTTGGAGTAATGCTTGGGCAAATATTGAAGCTGTGGGGCGTCTAACTAATAAAAAAGTTACTTTTCCAATTCATTGTGATTTCAGATGGGAAAATGGAAAGGTTGTAGAAATGCTTGCTTATTACGACCCCGCTGACATGAACGAGGAGATTGCAGCGTTAGAAAGTTCTCAAGAATAATATAATTTTTTGAATAACTAATAATATAGAAAGATGAAAAAGTTTAAATTGATTAAATATATAGTAGCGTCTGTGGCTTTATCTAGTAGTGCCATTGGATTGCCGATTGAAGAACAGCTATCTTTGGTTCCAGGTACTTGGACGAGAGATCAAATGACTGTAAATGGGAATGTACGCACATGGACAAAAGTAATAGAAAAAGGAAAAAGTAAATCTCACTTTTTGGAAACCATTACTATTGTTAATAGCACGAATTCTGATGTTCCTGCTAACAAGTGGCAATTGGAATTTGAAGCAGTTCCAGTCGCCGGAAAATTTTTGAATTTCAATGGAATAAGGCAAAGAAACATTGTAGATGGCAAGCCGCAGAAATGGAATAAAGCGAATATTAGTTATATATTTCAAGTGGATCATGATTTTTATCACGAACTATGGGATTTAGCATCTGGTGGTTTTAGATATAGGAGAGTGGATGCTTTAAGTAGTGTAATTGATGCATCTAATCTTGATGTGCTTAAGCCGTTGTTAGGTAAATACCAAGGGGAAAGCAGTGACATTAGTAGTAAGGCTTATGGTGCAAGAAAGGCAAGTGTTAGCGTTACTTGTACTGCTGAATTAGGAGGTACGGGTTCTGTGATGAAACTAACTTGGGCTTCAAAACCAAATGGAGAACCAAATAAAAAAGCTTTTATGGAAGCTTTTGCAGTCCTTAGTTACAATCCGTCAAAGGGGAGAGTGGTGAAGCAATATCAAACATCTACAGGAGTTATGATGAATGGTGTTTTAATATCGGTTAACAATAACAAATTATTATGGGAGAGAAGTGGAGATTCACCTGCAGGTAAATTATTCGAATTGTGCCTTTTTGATTTTTCAGAAAAAGATACTTTCAAACATGTCATTTTGAAGAGAACTCTGAATGGAGTGCCGCAGTTAAGTGAAGAGAACGAAACAATTATTCTCAAAAAAGTTAAGTAACTTAAAAATAACTACAGTATATAAAATAAAACACCCTTTTACAGGGTGTTTTTGTTTATTATATTATCTGCGATAAGTTACGGGGAACCGAGTCGACGTGAACGTCTTGGCAAAATTATTTAGATGAACCATTTTGTTTTTTTTCGAATCTATCTATTATTAATAAATAAAAGAGAGGCTTCATTGAAGGCTGTGCTCCCTTTTTATTCGTGGTAGAACCTACTTTATGCGCACGGTTCTAACCCTGACAACCTCGCCCCAGCGCATGCAGTATCTGCCTCTGGTACTAGATGCATTGTTTAACCAAATCACTTTGCCCGACGCTGTGTATCTCAACCTACCGGAGCGCTATCGAAACCGTGATGATTATATAATTCCCGGTTGGCTAAACGATGCGTCACGGGTAACGCTACTACACTGTGGAGATGACTTGGGTCCTGTGATGAAAATTATGCCTGTACTCGAAGTTGAAACGGATTTGGATACCCTCTTGATTACTGTTGACGATGATGTTCGTTATCCTTCAGATACGATTTCGACATTGCAAACCGCAGCTCAGGCACATCCGGAATCTGCTTTTGGCAGTAGGGGATTCAATTTTACAAATATCGGTCAACATTTGGAACCGGTGCGAGGCAACCATATTTCCTGTCACGTTTTGCAAGGTTATGGAGCTTGTGCTTACCGGCGCTGGCATTTCGACATTGAGCGCCTTCGTATTAGCCTAGCCTCGCAACCTAATGCCTTTCGCTTCAGCGATGATATCATTTTGTCGAACCATATTGCGGCAAGGGGAGTTGCCCGCTTCACCATTGAACTCAGCAGTCGCTTGGAGCACATGCCTTGGGGGGACGAGGATTCACAATCATTGAAGTTTGTCGGCGGCGGCACGCACCGGCGTTATGAAGCAATGCGGCGATGGTTACTCAAAAAAGGTGAGTGGTTTGCGCAAGATCGGAGGGCATCAAAATAGATGCCAACGGATTAACTGATATTTTTCACTATTTAATTTTGTTAAACAGTGATTTAAGAAACTAATATAAATACTAACTGAAGGTGGTACGCGCGAAAGGAGTCGAACCTTCACGCCCGAAGGCACCGGAACCTAAATCCGGCGCGTCTACCAATTCCGCCACGCGCGCGTCCAAAGGGAAACTAGCAAATATTTTATGGTGGTCGCAAGCGTAGAGTGAATTCCTAATAAAAGGAAAAATTAATACTAGGAATTTATTTTTGTTGTCTTGTTAAATCGGGAGTTTTACATACTTAATTGCATTAGGTGAAATACTTCTTGAAAATCGTTGGTGTCTGATTTGGTGCTAGTACTGGATTTTCGGATTTATTTACGTTTGTAACAGTTGATATATGATCCTGCGTTTTAATTTAATCATGAGGTTGAACTTGATTGTTATCTCTATGATTTGCCTGCTTTCATTGCGTGTTTTAGGGGCAGAGGATCTGGTAAAGATACGTTGGAAGAATGGGGATGTTTTGCCTGGTCGTATCTTGCCAAGTCAGGGTTCTTTAATACACTTTTCTTCTGATATATTTTCAGACAATCTCGTTATCAATTTATCAGAATTAGATGTTCTCGAGTTTGGATCTAAAAAAGAAAATTCAGGACAAGATTTTCTGATTATTTCTACTATGGGAGATGTGATAAAGGCCAACTTAGTTGAGGCTAATAACAAATTCTTTACTTTTTTCAGTGAGCGATTAGGGCAAATACAAATAAACAGGGGTGCAGTTTATTCCTTAAGTCGTTTGAATAACTTTAACGTAATTTTTGATGGATCGCAGTTCAGTAAATGGAATTTTGATGAATCATGGATGAAAGGGGAAGGAGGGCATCCTTTCTCAAATACTAATAAATCAGTTTTGTCCTCATCTCTTATAATACCAGACCAATTTAATTTGGACCTTGAAATAAATTCTACTGATAGCCCTCGGTTTTTATTTGCAATTGGAGAGGGCGATCGCAGTGCGGAATCAGATGGGGCTTTGAAATTAGAGACATGGGATAATGAAATAGTTCTAGTGCAAGGGCAGATTTTCGAGCCAGTGACTAGTATTAAGGATCTTCAAAAGAGTGTTCGTTTAAGGCTTTCCTATAACAGTGTTTCAAGGCGGCTTCAGATTTTTAATGCTAATGGAAGTTTATTGGTTGAAGTGGGAGATGTACAAGTCCCTGTTCAGACTCAGGCTAATATCTCTATTAGAAACAGAGGTAAAGATCTTAGTATTAAAAGAATGGTTTTTTACAGAGGAGTAAAAAATGTCGCTAATGAAATGGTTGATACTAAAAAATCTCGAGTCCTTATGAGTGATGGAAAGATATATTACGGCCGACTTTTTGTTGCGAACGGAAAGGCCTTTGTTGAGGCGTATGATATGACAAGACAGGATGTTGATCTTTCCAATGTTGATCGCATATTCAACCCTGATATGCAATTGTCAGATAATGCCTATACTTCGGAATTAATATATAATGATGATGTTGTTATTCGTGGTAAGTTAATTCAATTAAATCAGAACCAAGTTAGGCTAAATACGGGATTTTCTGCTCAACCTATTGATTGTTTATTGGTTGGGGTATCTTATCTTAAGTTTAATTCGAACAAATCTAAAGCAAGTGTTGTTGATGATTCTCGTACAGGGATTAAATCAGGATTGCAATATGACAAGATGATTTATCCTGAAGGGCAAATCAGGGGGGAGATCACGTTCAATTCTAACGGCGCGCCGTTGGCTTGGAATCCTGACGGATCCCAATCTGCGTTAAAATTAACAGGGCTTGGCGTAATCAGTGTCGAACGTAATTCTAATAGTGTAACTAAATTTCTTCCTTTCGATAAGTGGGAGTATCCACATCTTCTACATTTGAGGCATGGCGAAATTATTCCAAGTATTGTTTTAAACTATGATGATGAAATTGAATTTCAGATGGCTTTTGATAAATCAGTAAAAAAAATTGATTCCTCTTGGGTTAAAGCTATTGAATTTAATCCTTTAAGAGCGCTTCGGTCAAAGATTACTAAAGGCGCTAAATTAATTGATCAATCATCTGGTTGGAGCTATTTGGCTAATACTGAGCTGGAAATTAAAGAGGGATTATCCGATTGGGCGAATATTGATTATCATCAAATTAAATTTAAGTTTGGTCTGACAGGGATAGGATATGGTGCTCGTGGGGTTTTAACTGAAGTGCCCAAGGGAACGACTGCTGTTCTTATGCGTCATGTATTTGATCTTAATGAAGATTTCCAAACAGATACTCTCTATCTTCAAATAGACTATGATGATGGATTTGCCGCATACTTAAATGGCAAAAGGATTGCTGAATCGAATGCTCCACAAGGAAAGTTGGATCAATATAGTATAGCAAAAGGAAGTCATGAGGCTGGGGAGTGGGAACAATTCAATATTTCTGAACACACAAGCCTTCTCCGCAAAGGGAAAAATGTTTTAGCTATCGTTGGATTAAATAATAATAAGACAAGCTCTGACCTGTTGATTAATCCTATTCTCTCAACAAAACCATTAGCTAGTGCTAAGAAAAATGACCGAAAAGAAATTAGAAATAATTCAAAACAGCCAGAAGAAAAAAGTCTTAATGAAGCTAGTTCTGTAAAATTAAAACGAGCACTGATGGTTTCGAGCTCTAATAGGAAAAAGATCCCAACCCATCTATTGCTAACAAAAAATAATGATATTGGTCAGGGGCGCTTGCTAAGCATTAATAAGGGCGCTATGCGGTTTGAAGTAGCATATGAACCTATTGGTGTTCCAATAGAAAGACTGGATAAGGTCGTTAGAGTTGGAGATTTAGATAAGGTAGACGGTGATATATTAAATTATGATTTCAAATCACAGACTAGATTATTTCTTGTAGATGGTTCAATTATAGATTTGGTTGTTAAGCAATCTGATAATAAATTTCTATTTGGAGAATCAAATATTTATGGTGAATTGGCGATTCCAATATCAGCGATACGAAAAATCAATTTAGGAGGTTTTGAAAGTAATGCTTATGAATCTAAGTTTAGTGAATGGGTTATAGGGTCAGCTCAAGAATCAGATGTTGGATATCAATCAAATTCCTCGTTGGAGACTGCGAGCGAGAATCAACCTGTGCAAGCTAGAGCTACTCCAACGCCCAAGTCAGTGATAGGAGAAAAGGTTTCAGAGCTAATAATACCTGAAAATTTTTCCGATAAGGTTAAAAGAATTCAGAAGGATGTTTATCGAGTAGGCGAAGTAACTGTTGATGCAAAGCTTCGGGTTGCGGCTTTTCCTGCAAAGGTTAATCAAGTTATTGGGCTGATAGAGTACGCTATTGTTACTGAGCAGGGGAAGACTCATGAAAGTTTTTTAAGTACTAAAATAAAGCCAGGAGATTTGTATGTGGCACTTCTTCTTTTAGGGGCTAGTCCAAAAAATAATATATCTGTAGAAATTTCTTGGCAGAAAGATGGTCGCTGGGTCCGAAAATCGATTGTGGATTGTATTGCTCAATATCCACTAGAAGTTGCTTCTGAAGTAACAGATAAGGAAACCGAAAAATCTTTTAAGTTAAAATCATCATGGTGGAAATGGACAGGTTCAAGGGTTAGGTCCGGTGGGACTTTGTCGGCTGATGAGTCGGGATCCATACTAAGTTTGCAGCCGGATATGGATGCACTCTCTTTGATTGATCCAATGATTGACACAAGCCGATTTGGATCCCACGTTTGGTCGAGGCAGGTGCCAAAAAAGGATTCTATGGTCCAAATATTTGTTCGACTAATTGAATCAAAAAAACCTTAAATATTATTAATTCATGCTCAATAAATTGAAGATTAATGTTCTATTTGGTTTTATTTTCTTTCTATCGTCTAATTTAAATGCAGTTGAAAAGCCGGTTGCCCAAGAAAAAATACGACAGGCAATTGAACAGGGTGCGAATTTTTTGTATCAAAATCAAAACGCTACAGGATGGTGGTCAGACTCGGAACTTCCTGCTTTGACAGGGTTGGCGCTAGTCGCCTTGGAAATGGCTGATATAAAGAATCTCTCTGCAAAATATGAGTCTGAGCGAAGAAGGGCTTATGATTATTTGGCGAGTTTAGCTAAGCCTGATGGATCCATTCATGACGGCCGTTTAATCAACTATAATACAGCCTGTTCGCTGATGGCATTTTCAGTATCTGGTGAGGTGCGCTACAGATCATTGATTGAAAAGGCACGCGCTTACATTGCTGGATCCCAGATAGATTTGGGGAAGAAAGGGGAACAGGATAATGCCAATGATGGTGGTGTTGGGTATAATGATAAATATGATCATTCTGACATGAACAATACACTTATGGCAATTGAAGCTATGCGTCTTTCGGAATCGGCTATACGTGAAAAGGATCAAGGCAAAAAACCACTAAAACATGATCTTGACTGGAAAGCTTTAGAGCATTTTTTGGCTAGCTGCCAAAATCTTCCCAAGTTTAGTAATAATCCTAATCTTTCGAATCAGCCGGAGGATCGAGGTGGTTTTATTTATCATCCTGGAGAAAGTAAGGCAGGAGAAGTGTCCGATGAGAAAACAAAAAGGGTAGCGTTGCGTTCTTATGGATCAATTAGCTATGCGGGAATGATGAGTTTCGCTTACGCAAAAGTAAGTAAAGATGATGAGCGTGTTAGTGCGGTAATTGATTGGCTTAGTAAGAATTATACTTTAGATGAAAATCCTGGGATGGGTCAGGAAGGGCTCTATTATTATTTTCACCTTATGAGCAAAGCATTGACAGCTCATGATGTGAAAACTTTAGAGGGGCCAGATTCTAAATCTATAGATTGGAAGAATCAGTTAGCTGCAAAATTGATTGCTCTTCAAAATAAGGATGGTTCATGGAAAAATTCGAATAAGCGTTGGATGGAAGGTAATTCTAATTTAACGACTTCTTATGTTTTGATAGCTCTGTCACTTCTGAAGAGTAATCTTTCTGAAGTGAATTAAAGTTAATTATTTTTTTTGGTTGGCCTGTTTTTCTTCTTCTCTGGATCTAATCCCAGATAGAACTTTTTCTTTTGATATTTTCCCCTCTTCAATCGCCTTGGCTATACTTGGATTAGCTTTTAATAATTCATTATATTCTTTGGTATAGTCGCTACGCTTTATTGCTATATCATCGATAAAAATTTCACCAGATCCTCCTTTGATTGCCCCTGTGACAAAGCGAAACATTAGTCGTACTCCTATTGCATCTTCAGGTGCTGTCAATTTTGAGACTGAAATCTTTGTCCATTTTTTGCCTCCCTTAAAGTTTGTTAAGCCAGTATTTCCAACTTGACCCGTGTCAGATATCCAATTGATCATGTATTGCTGCACGTAGCTTACTCCAAAATCGACCTCTTTAATCCAAAAAGTCAGATCATATTCTTCGCCGCCGACAATTCCCTTGTCTACTACCTGAATTAAGTGGCCCTCACTTGGCAGTGCGAATTTATTTTTTAGTTTGGAGTGCAGACTATATTTTCCACTATGAGCTTCTTTATCGGATCGAATAGGAGGTGCGCTGGATGCGCGTATCCAGCCATTTGTATCATTAAAATCTTCTTCAAAACTACCATTGATTAAATCCGCATCTGCTAGTGCTAAATAAGATAAGTGAAAAAAAGTAGAAAGTAAGAGTAAGTATTTCATGGACTGTTAATTAAATTATTTGAATCACAGAAGAATAATTTTTTTAAATGTATCAACAAAACATAAAAAGATTTTATCATGCTTTTATGAAGCTGAGAGAGTTTTTAAATGCTGAGAACCTTATAAATCAAAAGCAATACAACAGTAAACTCTTTTTCTCCGGAATTTCTTGCAAACTGAAAGTGATAATTTCATTGTTTGTCTTTACTGAAAAGTCGCTAAATATATATTTGAATAATGAATCGTCGAATCTTCACTAAGCGTACGTTACTTGCTACTGGTGCTTTTACACTGCCCAAATTCACAATTGCTAAGCCTGGCGAAACTAAAAAAATAAATGTTGCTGTCGTTGGAGTGGGAGGTATGGGGGGATATGCTTTAAATGAAGCAGCTAATGAAAACCTTGTGGCAATGTGTGATGTAGACGATGCCCGAGCTGCTAATGCATATAAGAAACATTCTAATGTTCCCAGGTTTAAAGATTTTCGAGTAATGTTCGATAAAATGGGCAAAGATATAGATGCTGTGTCAATTTCAACACCTGATCATACTCATTTTGCGGCTGCAATGGCAGCGATGGAACGAGGAAAACATGTGTTTGTTCAAAAACCGTTGGCTCACAATATTTGGCAGGTTCGCACACTGCGTAAGGCTGCCCAACACTACAAGGTAATTACTCAAATGGGTAATCAAGGTCATACATTTCCAGGTATGCGCCGAATTAAAGAGTGGGTTGATGCAGGTGTTGTTGGTGATGTCCAAGAAGTGATCACTTGGACTAATCGGCCGAATCCACCTTGGTTTGTTCCTCCCAGTTCTTTTCCGCCGGCAACTGGATCTGTGCCAAATACTCTCGATTGGGATTTGTGGCAAGGCCCTGTTAAACATCAGGAGTATAGTTCTCATTATGTGCCGGTAAAGTGGAGAGGTTGGTGGAATTATGGTTGTGGGTCTTTAGGGGATATTGGTTGCCATACATTCGATGCGCCATTTTGGGTTCTTGGTCTTGGATTACCTGAAAAAGTTGAGATAGAACGTAAACAGCCTCCAGGCAACGGCTTCATTCCGATGGGGTCCGTTGTTACTTATAAATTTCCAGCTCGAGGAAAAAAACCTCCAGTTACGCTCAAGTGGTTTGAGAAAGGCTATGAAGTTCCAAAGCCTAAGAGATGGCAGAAAGATAAAGCCCTTCCGAGTGGAGGTGGCATGTATATGGAAGGAACAAAGGAGACCCTGTATCATTCAGGGATGCGTCCGAATAGTCCTATGATTACTCCTGGGAAGCGTTTCATGGAAATGAAAAGCGAATTAGTTAAAATTCCAAAATTACCCTCAGTTGGTAACGGTCCTATTCAGGAATGGTATCGTGCCATTAAGGGAGATGGTCCAATGCCAGGCTCTAACTTTGATTATGCAGCTCCTCTTACAGAAATGGTTCTATTGGGAGCCATTGCGCAGAGAACGGGAAAAAATATTGAGTGGGATAACAAAAATATGAGGATAAAAGGTATGCCTGAGTTAGATTCGCTTATCAAGGAGCCAGCCAATAGAGGTTGGGAATATGGAGAAAACCTCTGGTAAAAATAGCAGTTTATAAGATCCTGCAATTTACGGTTTAACTGGATGTTTCCAACTCAGCTCTTACATTGTAATAGTCTAATTATGCTGGCTAAGGAGTATTATATTTCGCGACCAACCGATTCTGCGATAGGCTTAAGTTCTTTCATTAGTTCAGTAAATCCTTCGAGATCGATTTGTTGGGCAGCATCACTGATTGCATGAGTTGGATCGGGGTGAACCTCGATAAGCAGAGCATCGGCTCCCATTGCTACTGCTCCTTTACACATAGCTCGGACAAGAGATGCCTTGCCGCACCCTTGGCTAGGATCGACAACAATCGGACAGTGAGATTCATTTTTTACAATAGCCACTGCCGATAGGTCGAGTGTATTGCGAGTATAATCTTCGAATGTTCGTACTCCACGTTCGCAGAAAAGAAGATTTGGATTTTGATTTGCTAAGACATATTCACCGGCTAGTAGCCATTCCATTATACGCATGGACATTCCACGCTTGAGTAATACTGGTTTTCCAGTTTTGGCAGCGGCTATAATTAATTGAAAATTTTGAGCATTACGTGTGCCGATTTGTAGCATATCCGCATAACTTGCAACTAGGTCGGCGTGGTCTTGGGAAAGTAATTCAGTGATAATAGGTAAGCCGGTTTCTTCCCGGGCTTTAGCGAGCAGTTTGAGTCCTTCTTCACCGAGTCCCTGAAATTCATATGGAGATGTACGAGGCTTATATGCACCGCCGCGAAGCATGGTTGCACCTGCTGCTTTTACGGCATGTGCAGTTTTCATCAATTGTTCTTCGTTTTCTACTGAGCAGGGGCCAGCCATGATCTGTATTTTTTTACTGCCAACAATAGTTCCTCCAGCATTGACAGTAGAGTCCTCAGGGTGAGCTTCTCTGCTGACTAGTTTATGTCGTTTTTGGATTGGGGTAACTGATTCAACTTGTGGCCAGGCATTAAGTACATCTAGATCACCATGAGATAGTTCATCGCCTATGGCTCCTATTACGGTGCGAGCAACGCCGTGCATGATATGAGGCTTATAACCGAGTTTTTTTATTTCCTCGACAACGGCTTGTTCATCCTCAGAAGAGGCGCTATTTTTTAGTACTACTATCATTTTGTTTAAATTTTGTTTTTCAGATAAAAAAACCGCAGGCTTTTTGCCTGCGGCTTGGTAAATTCTTTTTTTCTGTTTCCTTAGATTTCCAAGACTCGCAGGCAGTTTCGGCCGGTAAACCGATACCAGCGGCTAAAATAGCCAAAAAATCTATCGCCTTGAAATTTCATGGACGCGCAGACTAGCAAAAGTTTCATAGCTGTCAATGGGTTTTCGCGTTAGTCGTTGTGCACTTTTATTTTGCGAGAATATAGGTCATTGGGCACATTGTCCCCGGCATGAATTTATTTTTACGTTTTATAGTTACCCCTGCACTATTCATGATAGCAGTTGTAGGTTGGGCTCAAGAAAAGTCGATTAAGATACCTAATCCGGACTTTAAGCAATATAAGCGTATACATCAAAATGCACTTAATCTGATTCGTACGGATCAGGCAGAGGTTGCAGTTCAATTTCTTGATAAAGTATTACAGAAAATGCCGAAGGATGCTGAGACACATTACATGCTCGCTGTTGCATATTGTGAACTTGGTAAAATTAAAGAAGCCGAGTCTAGTGTTGAGCGAGCGCTAGCGTTTGGACTTCAAGTCGGGAGGATAATCGGAGGAACTCACAATGGACTGAATTCGCTTCGTAAACGGCCTCTTATGAAGAGCTTGCTCAAAGAGCACCGCAAATATCCAGTCCACGGCCCAATGTTGGCGAATTTGAGTGGTACTAGTGCAACAATTTGGCTGCGGACAGCCGATAATGCTCAGGTTCGTATAGAAGCTAATACTGTTCCTCCTACACTAGCTGGTCGAGTTGAAGCTTTTGCTCATACTACCAGAGAGAATGATCATGTTGCCAAGGTGGTACTAAAGGGTTTAAAGCCGGAAACAAGTTACCAATATATAGTGTTTATTGACGGACAAAAAAATGAGTTGCCTAATCAAATATTTTCGACTTTCAACCTTGAAGGTAGAGCTGGGGCTTTTCGTTTGGCGTTTGGTGGTGGGGCAGGGTTTGTACCTCAGCATGAGTATGTCTGGAATACGATTGCAGATACCAAACCGAATGCATTATTTCAACTTGGCGACAATGTATATATTGATAATACCGATGTGATGGATATGCATCACTATTGTTATTACCGTCGTCAGTCGCGTCCGGAGTATCGATCCCTTGTTGCAGGTGTTAGTGTGTTTTCAATTTGGGATGATCATGATTTTGGATTGAATGACTGTTCGGGTGGGCCGGAGATTGAGGTCCCAAAATGGAAGCGTTTAACTTATCAAGTCTTTCGAGATAATTGGGCTAATCCAGCTTACGGAGGGGGTGATAAACAGCCCGGTATTTGGTGGGATGCCTACATAAATGACGTACATTTTATATGTATTGATGGTCGTTATTATCGGACTAATCCGAAAAAAAATAAAGGCAAGCTTAGCATGTTGGGGCCAGCGCAAAAACGTTGGTTTCTAAATACAATCAAAAGTTCAAAGGGAACATTTAAGGTTTTAGTTTCACCAGTGCCGTGGGTATTTAAAGCTAAGGGTGATAGCAAGGATACATGGAATGGTTTTAAGGAAGAGAGAAACGAGATTTTTCAATTTCTCACCGACAATAAAATAGAGGGGGTTTTATTGATGAGCGCCGATCGGCATCGTTCTGATTTATGGAAAATTGACAGATCTGATGATTATTCTTTATTTGAATTTAATAGCAGTCGCCTTACGAATCAGCATGTTCATAAAACTATGGATGAGGCAATATATTCTTATAATGCTAAGCAATCTTTTGGTACTGTCGATTTTGATACTCAAGTCAGCGACCCGAAAGTTACCTATGCTGTATATAGCATCGATGGAGAGCAGATATACAAATTTACTGTCAAGCTCAGCCAATTAGAGTAGTGATAATAAGTTATGGTTTACTCAAGCCAAGTGACTGAATTGTTGCTGTAAATATATTACTGAACTCCTTAGGAGAAGTGAAAAGTGTGGGAATTCCATAGTGTGGAGTCATAACCCTAGTTCTGCCAAGTGGATCCTTATTTCCAAATGCTAATGTAAACTTTTTTTGGCCATTTACAGTGTCCACTTCAGCAATAATCTTGCCTTCTCCGTCATGTATGCCAGCAGCTTTGACTGCGGCATTGCCTTCTCCAATCCACTCTACTGCTGTCATAACCCCCATTCGATAAATAGTTTCTTCGAGCATGGCAGACTGAATTTGATCAAGCGCCTTATTTTCTTTGTTGCGCCAAGTTGCATTGGGTAGGCGTAATAAGCGGGTAGGTTTATTTTTTATTGAAATTGTAACTGCTGCTACCTGATTAGTTGCGAATGTCCATAGTCGCCTTTTTCGCAGTTTGAATTCCTCCTTTGGCAATAAAATAGCCTGAACTCGAGGCAAAGCCACTATCGTAGGCTCTGTGTTTAATCGTGCTTTAACCTCTTTGTTGTCAAAAGTCCCAAATGCAATTGATTTTTTCCAGATTCCGGAAGAGGAGGATACCCCGTCAATTTTCAAAGTCAGCCATGGTTTATCTAATCCTTCTTTATTGAAATCTAAGTCAGTAGCATTGTCTTTAACGAAGTCGATTATTTGCCCATTACGGATATTGGTTAGCACGTTATTTACCAGTAGAGTGTCGGCTGGAATTTTTTTTGATCCGGTAATCTGCCATGATCCATCGGTTTGTTTGGTTACACTAAATTTGTTAGTGCCATCTATTGTAAATGAAGTGACTTCATCAAGTGGTCTTTGAAATATCGCATGGTTACGAAACTGGTTGTGGGGCAGGCGTAGTAAAGTGAGTAGTCCATCGTCTTCAATTGCAATATTCCCTTGTTTAGAGTGATTTATCCAAATCTTTGTTTCTTTCTCATTCTTAGGTTTGTGAAAAGCTAATTCAACAAGTGTCTCTCCATTTTTTGCTAGTTTCACTGTGGCATCAGGTTCGTTCTTTATTGATCCTTTAGGGGATATATCAATGATTCTGGCAAGCTGCATACGTTTAATGAGTTGTAAAATGATAGACTGATCCGTTTCGGTTTCGATAGGTTCCTTCATCCGCCATTCATTGTTGTTTTCTAGTGTTAATTGCACAGTTCGGCTTTGTCCCCAAAACTGAAGTGAATCAAAGTCTAAATTTTCAGGTATAAGTCGTAAGTCACGCCAGTCGTTGACAGTTAGAGGTATCCAATTAGCCAGATCATTGTCGACTAGAATTACGTCTCGTGTTCCGGGAATTCGCACATAGGCTTGACGACCAAATAATGCCGGAGATCCAACTTCAATAGATTGTTCTTTTTTTCCTATCCGCCACTTAACAATAGCTTTGGCCGAGTCAATTAAGCCAAATGTTTCTTCATTTCCAGTTTCAGTCCAATCTGCTTCGGCGATAAGTTGGCTGATTGTGAGTTCGGAGAGTAGTTTTGCCAATCTCTCAAGTCGTTCAGGGTGAGCCGGGTAATCAGGATTGTTTACACGCCATTGCCCATTGTTTTTTTCAGCAACAATACTGTTAGTTCCACGTAACACATTAAAAGAGGTGATTGCATCCTTATCAAGTTCTGGAAATAGACGCTCTGATTTTCTTAACTCTTGGTCTGTTGGTGAAAACAGGCTCTCATAAACGCAGGCAAAACTTAGAAAAGCTGCAAGTATAGTTAGCCATTTGAGTTCCTTGGGGTTCATGATTGTTTCATTTGTTGACGCCACCACAATAGGCCAATTCCAAGTGTGATGCCTGGTAGCAATAGGAGCAGTACCCAAGTAATAGAATTCATTTCAGACTTAGAAAGATTAATCCTATACTCTCTTACCGTTCTTGGCTCGATTCCAAGAAGGTGTGTTCGTTCAACCAGCCAGTTTACAGCAAGATTTGCAAAGTCACGATTAGCACCCGCCTCGAAGGCACTATTTCCAAGAAATAATGAATCTCCAGCAACTACAATTCTTGCGGGGGGCTGTCGTTCATTTTTGTGAATCTTTGCAGCCATTAGTGGGATTTTCCCTTGCTTTTCAACTGAACCGCTTATGCCTCTTTTTTGTATTATCGCTTGGCTGGAGTCAGATGAATTTGCGAGCACTGTAATAGTAGGTGGATCATCTGTATTTTCTTCTGGTTTTAGATAATCTACTGAGCGAGGTAGTATCATTTGCAGCCTACTTCCTAGGATTGGTTTAGTGATATCATGGCTACCAAAATCATTAATGAGTAATAATCCGCTTTCTCCAGCTTGCTCGTTTTTGGAGTCGGAAACTTGATTAATCCCGATTGAAAAATCGTATTCTTCAAGAAAGTTTTCGAGGCCACTTGGGCGTTGTAGAGAGTAGAAATTAAACAGCGCGAAAAGATTGCCACCTACATCGAGGTATTCACGGAGCTTATTTAACTCATTTGAACTGTATGGCGTTCGAGGTCCAGGGATTACCAGCAGTCTGCAGTCTGCAGGTACGGAGTTAGTTCCGCTGAGTGAAACTTCTTGAAGCAAAAATCCCTTTTGTTGAAGCATAAGCGCGAATTTTGAATAACCCCATTGCCCTCCTTGGTCACTAGCTTTATGTTCTCCATGCCCAGTTACGAATCCAACTTTCGTTTGAGTATTTTCATTTACTGCAACAATGGCCGAGGTGAATAATTGTTCGCCGACAAAGTGTGTTCGCCGTGCCACTCGTTTATCCATGAATTCTGAAAAGTCTAAGATTGAAAGTTCGCTGTCATTAACGGTTTTTACTCTTTCTTTTGCGGCGAACAATACGCGGCTGCTTGGCATGTTGGCTGGCGAACGAAGTTCTTGTTGGACTTTCTCTGCACGGCCTGGATCACGAGCCAAATCGATAAACTCAAGTTTTATGCGAGGTGAAATGCGTTCGTATTCAATTAGTAGATTTTTTACTGGGTCAAAAAGATCTGACTTTGTGTCGAATAGGACAACTACGCGGACGTTGTTGGTCAATGATCCGAGGATACGTTTAGTGAGCGGAGAAAGGTTATGATCTGCTGATTTGGCAAGAGTAACTTTCGTTGAATTACGAATTGCGAGTATGTTTACGAGTAGAACACATATAATGGCGATTATTGCTGAGAGAAATACTCGTTGTGATATCACTTTACGAACAGTGGGTGAAAAACTGGCAAATTTTGATTTGTTTTCCATGTTTATTTCCATCGTCGACTTTCAACAACCTTGTGAGTGAGATAGAGAAACAAGATTGTTAGGCTTAGGAAGAAAACAACTGCTCCTAAATCTATTACTCCGCGAGTAAAAGATTCCATGTGATTTGCTAGGGAAATGTGATTAGCAACTAATGAAAGAAAATCTGTTCGGTCTCCAGTAAAATATGAAAAAAAACTGGCGAAAAATAACGCTGCTCCTAGAGCGAAACTACTTACTGCGGCAACAGCTTGATTCCGAGTTAATGCTGAGGTGAAGCATCCAATGGACATGTATAAACTGCCTATCATTAGAATGCCAAGTACCGTAGTGCACATTGTGCCGATTCCAAGAATAGCAGATTCACCCACATAGAATCGTACTACAATTGAGCATGCTAAGAGAGGTGCCCAAAGAATCATGTAAAAGATTATTGCACCAGTAAACTTGGACAATACTACCTGCCAATCGCTGACTGGGGCAGTCATAAGCGTTTCGTATGTTCCGCTTGCACGTTCCATAGCGAAACTTCTCATTGTTATGACTGGGGCAATCAGCAGCAAAATTACCCAGAAAAAATATGTTCCATAAAAAACCTGTGTTACCGGCATTGGAGTTGCCTCACCATTTAGTCCAAATAGAACAACTAGAAAGCCTAACCCGATGAGAAAGAGTACGGCAGATATAGTAATGAATCCAGTTAATCCTTGGAAAAACATAGATAGTTCTCTGTGAACCAGTGTGCGAAAGACGCTCATCGTTTGTCTTCTTTTTCCTTTGTAAGGCTAACGAATAAATCCTCTAGTGATGGTGATTGCCGGGACAACTCTCGCAATTTCCATCCAAGTTCATTCATTGAGGTAAAAATCCTTTCTCGAATGTCAAAGGTTTTAGCACCAGCAAATCGGCATCGCACATAGCCATTTTTTTGTTCGGTAAACTCTGCTGATTCAAATGCCATTCCACGAGCCCAATCTTTTAAATCAAGTAGGGGGGCGCAAATTTCAGCTGTTACCGTTAAATCTGCCTTAGCCATTAATGTGCTCATTTCACCATTAGCCAGCAACTTTCCTTCATGTAATATGATCACTCTATCGCATGTCATTTCAATTTCAGATAGAATATGGGAAGAAATGAGTACTGTATGTTTTCCTGCTAGTTTTCGAATTAAACTTCGAACTGACCGAACTTGATTTGGATCAAGTCCGGATGTTGGTTCGTCAAGTATTATTAGTTCTGGGTTGCTCAGTAAAGCATCTGCCATGCCGACACGTTGGCGATAGCCTCGAGAGAGCTGAGCAATATATCGATTAGCTACATCCATGATGCCACATTGTTCAACTACTTCATTAATACGTTTTACAGATATATTTTTGTTAAGTTGTTTGATTTGAGCGCGGAAATTTAAATAGTCTATTGTACGTAAGTCGAGTGGTAGAGGATTATTTTCTGGCATATAACCAATGCGGCTTCTGACTTGATTAGGTTGTTCAAATACACAATTGCCACCCACACGTGCAGATCCAGAGGTTGCTGCTAAAAAAGTTGTGAGTATCCTCATAGTGGTGCTTTTTCCAGCACCGTTTGGGCCGAGAAAACCGACTACTTCACCATGTTCGACAGAGAAAGTTACACCATCAAGTGCTACATGTTGCCCGTAGCTTTTAGTTAGATTTTCTACTTCTATTATTGGTGCTGCCATTCCGAAACACGGACAACCTAACGGTCAATAGTGGTTGAAAGCAATCCGCGTGTGCAGGTCAACAACATGCTGGCCGAGTCAATATTAGCCATTTAGACTAGCTCCATGGAGGTGCTTGTTTGGATATTAACTGTTTTTGTGGGTTATTTGGTTGGGTCCTTCCCGACAGGTTTTATTGCTGGCCGGTTCAAGGGCCTAGACTTGAGAAGGATTGGGAGCGGTAATATTGGCGCTACTAATGCCATTAGGAATCTAGGTGTGTTAGTCGGAATTTTAGTGCTTTTTGTGGATGTAATGAAGGGCTTGATTCCATGTATTTTTTTTCCAGCATTGATTATAATGCTATTTCCAAAAGAATATATACCTCAGTCAGAATATTTGAGTTTAACCGTAGGTGTTGCGGCGATATTTGGTCATAATTTTAGTTGTTGGTTAAAATTTCAGGGAGGTAAAGGTGTAGCTACTACAGCTGGTGTTGTAGGTGGACTTGCTCCAATTCCATTGGTTATTTGCTTTTGTTCATGGCTTCTAATACTTCTTGTTTCTCGTTATGTTTCGCTGGCTTCAATAGCGGCAGCAATAGCTTTGCCATTGGCAACTGCTATTTGGCCAAACGATTCCACAAATCGATTTGGATTTCTTTTTTGGGTATTTCTAATTCTTGGAGTTATGGTGGTTTGGAAACACGGAACCAATATCCAAAGACTAATGAATGGAACTGAACATCGAATCTTCGACAAGAAGTGTCGTAGTAATATGAAAGAAAAATCATGAAAACTACTGTGATTGGTGCCGGGGCGTGGGGAACAGCACTGGCTCGACTTATTTATTTATCTGAAGGAGAGGTATGCCTATGGGGTCGTAATATAGATTCTTTGTTTACGCTTGAGTGCAAAGGTAAAAACGAACGTTATTTGCCAGATATAGATTTACCAGTTGGTATTCCGACTCAATCAAATTTATTAGAGGCTGTAAAAAAGGCTGATTGCCTTGTTCTTGCAGTTCCGTCTAATGCTTTTAGAGAAATCACGACTCATTTAAGTAATTTTAGTGGAGTGGTTGTAAGTGTGACTAAAGGTATAGAGTACGATTCTGGCCTGACTATGAGTGGGATAGTGGATCAGAATATGCCTTTGGCCCAAGTAGTTGCATTATCTGGGCCTACTTTGGCTGAAGAGGTATGTCGAGATATGCCCACTGCAGCTGTAGCTGCTAGCAAATGCTCTAAGTCAGCGGAAACAGTACAACGGATTTTTCATCGGCCCTCGTTTCGCGTGTATACTAGTAAAGATACAATAGGTGTTGAATTGGGAGGTGCACTGAAGAATGTAATAGCCATTGCAGCTGGTGCTTCAGCTGGACTTGGCTTTGGAGATAATTCCAAAGCAGCGCTAGTCACACGTGCAATTGCAGAGATTCGTCGATTAGGTCTGGCCTGTGGAGCTAAACCCGACACTTTTTCTGGTCTCGGGGGATTAGGTGATTTAACGGTTACTTGTTTCTCTAGTCTCAGTCGCAACTATCAGTTTGGTCATCGGATTGGGCAAGGCGAAAAGGTAAAGGATATTCTTGCGACGTCAGTTTCAGCTATCGAAGGGTTTCCGACATCTCGGTCTGCCTGGCATCTTTCTCGGACACTAAAGATAGATACTCCGATCATCGATGAGGTTTACGCGATGTTACACGAAGGAAAAAATCTTCGCCAAGCACTACTAGATCTTACGACTCGTTCCAGTAAGGCGGAAGATTAGATTAAGTATTTTATCTAGTTCCTATAAAGTTAAAGCCAACGGTTGCGATTTTGTTTTTGAACAAGAGAGTCGGCTTCAGGTAGACCTTTGGCTTTCATTTTTTTTCCGTCCCAGTTTATATCCTGTTGTAGTTTCAGTGCGACTATACCAGAAAGACCAATTTCTGTGAGATGACCTCCTATTTCAAAAGAGGAGAAAGTTTTGCCATCGTTAATAATTGCATCAGTCCATTCTCGAAAATGTCCGTTTGCGCGCGGGAGAGTTTGAGGTATTTTTTTTGCTTCACCGTGATTGCCGTGGCCGGTAAATTTTTTGTCGTCCTTTAGCTTGAGATAGCATTGAGAGTTCCATAGTCCTGATGAGAGAAGGCCATTCTCGGCTTCGACAACAGCGCCTACTCGAGGAATATTTCCAAAAGTGCCTATAAGTTTATCGGTAATATGTTTAGGTGGCATGTCTGCTCCTCCGGTGTAATAGATAAGGTTTACCGCCGCACGTTTTCCCTCAGATGGGAAATGGAATGTGTGAGTTACAGTTTTGGCGTAGGTTTCGAGTCCAGCTTTCTCAACGTTGCTAATCCTGACTATGCTTGGGTATTTAAGATTGAGTGCGCGAACTGGCATGTTGAAGGAATGGCAACAAAAATCACCAATGGAACCGTTGCCAAAATCATACCAACCACGCCATTTTGCTGGATGATATATACCGGACTTGTAGGGTCTCATGGGAGATGGTCCACACCAAAAATCCCAATTCATTCCTTTCGGTGTTGGGTCTTCTCCTATTGGACGTGAGCCGCCATTTGGCCAGCCATGTGCTGGGTGCCATACATGAACGTTTGAAACTTGCCCGAGGAGTCCGGACTGAATTAATTCAATACTTCGGCGTAGATTTGATGAAGCACTTCCTTGATTTCCAGTTTGAGTTACGACCTTTGAAGTGCGTGATAGGTTGCGGAGGTCTCGTGACTCGGCAATGGTGTGGGTCAACGGCTTCTCGCAGTAGACATGTTTGCCAGCCTTCATTGCAGCTTTGCAGATTTGTGCGTGCCAGTGGTCTGGTGTTCCAATTACAACAGCATCAAGTGACTTTTCATTGTCTAGCAACATTCGGTAATCTTCGTATGATTTAACATTTTTAACCTTATCTTTATGCCTCTTAAGAGAGTTGTTTGTTTGGTTTGGATCAACATCACAGAATGCGGTCACGTTGTGGCCAAGTTGTAGTGCATTACGTACGTGGCTCTGGATTTGGCCTCCCATTCCGATAAATGCTATATTTAGTTTCCGGTTTGCCCCAAAAACAGAATTTCGCATTATGACCGGGGCTGCTGCAGTGGCTGCAAGAAAGGCTCGCCGTTTGATATTTTGACTTGTCATTTTGATAGGATTTGCTGCGACCATCTCTTTCATAATTTTAATCGCTTGAAAAGAAGTTTTCTTTGGTGAAAATTCTTTCGAAATGTAATGTGTTATTTTTTGTATTTTGCCTTACAAAAAGAAGTTTAGGATTAATACTTTTTTATGGAATTCATACCGTCAACTAGTCATGAAAAAGTCAACAAAGAATAAATTTTTTATCTTAACGTTTTGTTGCTCGGTTATCCTGAGCACGGGTTGTGTTTCTACTGGCTTAGATAAAAGAGAGACAGTTATCTATGGTAAGCGTAATGATCATGATTTAACTTATGAATTAATGTATCCCAAAAAACCTAATGGACTTGGGATTGTTTTCATGGTGAGTGGTAGTTGGAGATCAAATCCTAATGATTTTAAACCTATTTACGGCAGGTCATTCTTAAAACGTGGCTACACAATATTTGCTGTTTCTCATTTATCACAACCTGAGGCAACTATCCCGCAGATATATGAAGATGTCAAAAGTGCGGTAATGCATATTAGGCTTCATTCAGAAGATTACGGTATATCACCTAACCAACTGGGAGTTTCGGGAGCCAGTGCCGGTGGTCACCTTGCGCTTATGCTAGCTACAAAAGGAAAAGAAATTACAGGGAACTCAGATGGGCTTTTTCGTGCTGTGGCAGTTTTTTTTCCGGTTACAGATCTCTTGAATTTGGGGAAGTCATCTGAAAATGCTAATGATGGAGGGCCTCCAAGAAGATTTCGTAAGGTATTTGGTATTGACCCTGATGATTTGAATGAGTGGAAGCGAGTTGGTTATGAGTTGTCACCGATATACCATGTCGATGCTCAAACACCTCCTGTGCTTATTATTCATGGAGATGAAGATAATTTAGTTCCAATTGATCAGTCAGAGCGGTTTCAAGAAAAAGCTATTAATAATGGGGCAAAAGTGAAGTTAATCCGGAAAAAAGGAAAAGACCATGGTTGGCCTACAATAATATTGGATATGAGCACTTTTGCTAGATGGTTTGATCGGAAGCTCAATATTGATTCGAATGATTAAGCTTAAATGTTTCTTGAAGACTAGGATAAATTATTATTTAAGTAGTTTATAATTGGTGATCAAATGAAAAACTTAGTGTTTTTTGTTTGATCCAAAGGTTATCTTCGGCTGATGTTTGCCCAAGGCGTGAACGAGACATTGCAATCGGTTTGGAATTTTATCATCGAGATATGGGGGACAGAGCTGTTTGGGGATGGCACTGTTACTATTGGTGGAATCTTAATGGTTATTATTCTATTTGTGCTGGTAGTTATCATTGAACGCTTTCTTCAGAGGTTAATTATTAGAAGATTTTTATCTAAGACTCGACTTCATTCTTCACTACAATATGGATTGAGTCGAATTCTCGGTTATATACTACTTGCCGTAGGTTTTTATATTGCTTTTCAGATAGCTGGATTTGATTTGAGTTCACTTGCGATAATTGCAGCATCTCTTGGTGTGGGTGTGGGTTTTGGCCTCCAAAACATTATAAATAACTTTGTTAGTGGTATCATTATTTTGGCAGAGCGACCTATTGCGATTGGCGATCGAATTGAGGTTGCCGGTATAGCCGGGCGAGTTACAAAGATACAACTACGTAGTACAACCGTTGTCACTAATGATAATATTACTATGATTGTTCCTAATGCTGATTTCATTTCTAATACAGTTACCAACTGGAGCCATGGGGATCCGAAAGTGAGGATTCGTGTGCCGGTTGGTGTAGCTTATGCTACGGATCTGAAACTTCTACAGAATTTATTACTTGAGTCGGCACTTGAGCATCCAAAAGCCTTACGTGATCCAAAGCCTGTGGTGCTGTTCACTGAGTTTGGTGACAACTCACTTAATTTTGAGTTGGCAGTTTGGACGCAAGAGATGACAGCAACACCTATTCATTTCACTAGTGAGATGAATTTTATAATTGAGGAAAAGCTGAGGGAGAACGGTATAGAAATTCCTTTCCCTCAGCGCGATTTGCACGTTCGTTCTGGCTTGCCTCATTCAGTTAGTGAGCAAGACAAAATTTAACTGATTACTAATAATATTATCCAGCTGATCTGAATTCAGATTCCCTTCGTTATCTTTATTGGCGGGATATGATTCTGGAATAATATTTGGCGTAACTAGGGCTTTCTTTCTGGGGTTAGCCAAGTTTTGACGAAATCAAAAATTGTATCTTCTTTTAAATCTTTAAATTCTCCTGCGTCGAAAAAATTTCCAGAACATGTTACACAATGTTCATACCATATGTGACTTTGTTGTGCATCGACCATCCGAATCATTTTTGTGTTACATTTTGGGCAATCAATTAGATCATTTTGGTTTTGTTCTTTTCCGGAATTTGAATCACCAATGTCAATTGATTCGGCCCCTTCTAAATTTTTAGCATCTGACAACTCGAATTCATCAAACCATATTCCTTTACAGGAATTACAGCGATCCACTTCAATTTCATGAGTCAATGTGTTAGCTCTAATTGAAACGGTTTCCATATCAGACTGACATTTAGGGCACTTCATACTTCAATTCTATTTAAAATTAATATTTCCCAGTTCGAATCGATTTTCTCCTTATTTTATATTAATGCAATTTAATTATTAATTAGAACAAAGTGTGCATTCTAATTTCTTCCTACTGTATTTGTTATTTCTTCAGATTGACGTTTAGTGATAATGCCTCTTGAATGAAGACTGTCTGCCGCATCAGAAAAGTCATTATATATAATTGACCTTGGATTCTTAGAAAAAGCATCAGGTAGTTTTTTTTCAAGAACATTATGAATTAGCGCTGCTTCAACTCTATCTGGATAATCTTTTATAATTTGTAAATATACTTCCGCGTCAACTTGTCCGTCATCACCGATTAAAATTACATTTGATTTTGTATTTCTATCCATAAGTTTACGGATATTTTTTATCTTTCGTTCTTTAATAGAATTTTGGAATCCCAATAGCCAGGTAGCAATTCCACAAATATTTCCATATGAGATACTATTGTATTCTACTTCAGCGGAATTAAGCGCATTCCGAGCTCCAAATGGGCGTGCAGTTACTATATGAATATCACCTTTAATTTTCTGATCGAGAGCTTGTAATAGCTTGATTGTTCCTGGGTAAGCATAGCCATTTACTGATGGATCGTTGCTTGGCAAGATAGTGTTGTCTAGATCGCTGACAATTATTCGTTCGTTTTTTATATGTATAGTTGATGCTTCATTAATTAAATCTTCTGCTCTTTTTCTTAAGTATTCATGTTTAATTTCCTGTGACAGAAGACTTTTAATTGTATTCTTATGGTTTCCGCTATCATAAATTCTGAGAAAATTTGCACGTTCACTTTTTGTCATTAACTCTAATGTTTTAATTATTGATAGTGCTGTAGAGCGATCATGTATATTATTAATGGCAATATTTTTTCTGATATTTTCTCTTTTTTGGCATAATATATCTATTTTCATTTTCGCTTCATAAGCTGAAATATTTAAATTGTAATAATTTGAGCTCTTTTTTGTCTGATTCTTATCATTTTTGAATAAATTTACGGTGGTGAAATTTGAAAATAATTGCCTGCTTTTACCAAAATTATTTGTTTTGCAACCAGAAGATAATTGAGAGACCAAAATTAGAATTAAAATGCCTTTCATGCCATTTAAGTTTGTCTAGTTAAAGCGTTAAAAGTGAGTATTTCAAATCAATCGGTAAGTCGTAACTGATAAAATCTTATCGTATCTTCTTTCGCTTTTACATCAATGTAGACCTGTTGAGATTCTTTAATTGTGATAGTGTCTAAAATCTGCCATTTCTTTAAATTGGAGCTATAAAGCACCTCGTACTTTAGGCCTATCCATCCATCGATTATTAGCAGGCCTTTTCCGTAAGTTAACTGAGGCATGAGTGTTAATTCCATGCCTGTTTTCCCTCCTCTCAAGCGAAGTAATTTCTTAATTTCACCCTTCGCAAAATCTAGCGGAGTGTCTCCGAGAGAATCTGTCGCATTTATTTGAGCTCCATTATCAATAAGCAATTCAACGATTTTTTTGTAATCTTCTAAAGCTGCCCAGTGAAGCGCCGTCCAGTCATTATTATCTTTTGCATTTATATTTACACCCTTGTCCAGATATATTTGAACTCCATCAAGATCTCCATTTTTAGCATAATTAATAAGTGTTATTAACTCTATACTGGTATTGCCACCTTGTGCACGCAGCAGATCCGCAATATCGGCATGATTGCCTTGAGTGGCACGATCCAGAGGAGTACTGCCGCTGTTGTCCTTCGCATTCACTTCAGCTCCTTTGCTGATTAACAATTCAACTATATCTTTATAGTCATTAAAGGATGCGATATGTAATGGAGTTGAA
>MDTE01164810.1_pt1 | contig 26987 bp, 51 predicted proteins | sample 811231 | NCBI WGS metagenome assembly MDTE01 (sample SAMN05326651, study PRJNA326480) | marine metagenome | isolation source: seawater | place: Indian Ocean: Red Sea | collected 2010
ATTATGTTAACAGTATAACACCAAGATGTCATACTGTCAACCTTTTTATTTCTTAGTTAAGGTAAAGTGGACCTGTCCACTGAATCATATAACTATCATCAAAAATGTTGCCTCTTGCGGCATTTGTTGCCGGAGCATTAAAACCAGCGGCTTTAAGTATATCACCTTTTTTGAATTTTTTGTGATCATCTGTAGCAACAACAAAACCCCAAACACTACCACCATTTTTATTGGTGATCTTAATGTATTTTTTACCTTCTTTGTAACCAAGTTCACTGTTGAATTCAGCAATCATTTTTTTGTTGATTTCACTCAACTCCCTGGTACCATTACGTGATGTCCAGTTTAAGTAATCAGCTTTGATATTTTCAAGTAAATTTTCGATCTGTGTCTGCATTTTTAACTCCGTTGTTTTTTAGCTTATGTATATACTATAGCAAGATATCTTGGTTTTGTCAACCTTTTTCAGCATCTTTTTTTTAAAAATGTAGTGAAAAATTACCAACAATTGCTTGTAACATTTCATCATCTTTGTCGCCAAATATATAACCACAAGTGTCTATAGGAATAAAATGTGTAGTATCACCATCTTGTAACGGGTAAGTGGGATCATGTATAATGTCACATGGAAACCTGTCTACTCCAAAACTTTCAGCAATTTGAACTGCGGTTTTCATTTGAGCTTCAGTAACACCAAGCACCAACACAGTACCAAATCCTTGTGTTGTTGATTGTCGCCATTCTTCATACAGTTTTTCATCTACATTGTATCCAGGTTCTGCATTAGATACAAATGCACTACCGGCATGACTGGCTTGAGCCATAGCTTTACCAGGATTCATTGAATCCAAATCAGTTCTCATTAAAATATATAAAACAGGTGTCATATTGTCGCTTTCTTTAAATGTGATGCTTTCTTCCAAACTTCGTATGCTTTGATAGTACTGTTCTTTTGAGCATACGGATTTCTTTCAATGAAAATACATAATTCTTTGAATGTTAAACCCAAAAATTCCATGTCCTTTTTCAGAACAGTCATTGCACCTTTTAGTTGCATAGTTTCTCCTCCACACTCTTAATATGTTTGCATTTTTTATAAGCTGGACAATCACAAGTAAAACCCTTGTCAGTCATCTCTACACTGTACTCATCACCCTTACTGCCTATAACGGGCCAAACAATTCCTACAAAAGGATGATTTTCAGTGTTAATTTCTTCGCTCTTAAAAGCCATTATTTTGTTCCTGTAATGTGATACAAATCACTTTCATTTTCGTAAATAAATTCTTTTGCATGTCTGTATGCAAGTTTACCTAATTTCTTAAATACCAGCTTTTCTACTTTACTGTTAAATTCGTCAGCATCGATATCTAAACTGTGATTTTTTCTAAAACAAAGTTCAACAAATTTTTCAGTTTGCTTTTTTAACTTGTCACTAGCTTTTAATTCTCTGATTGGTTCAAATCCTCTTTGAGCAAACATTAAGCCGCCTCCAATTCAATTTTACCAGTAGTAGCACTAGGAACAAGTTCCAACTTGATACCCTGTTCTTTGGCGGCATCTAGTATAATTTTTTCCATTTTAGGCTCAACTATCTCTTTGACCCTATCCCAATCACCAGCAAACCATTCATTAGGTAAAGGTAAATCATACATCTTAAGTTTGAGAACTTTTAACTGTTTGCCTCTGTTCATAAGACCATTGTTGAATATATCATGCACAACATTTTGTGCAGTTCTGAACCTTTCTAAACATCTGTTTTTGTTGATGTTAGTAACTGATCCCCATGCAGGAAGCATTTCATTTAGTGCATCAACTACTGTTTCTAAGTTCTCATTTGTCCACATATTCAACTCCGTTTTTTTTAGCTTATGTATACATATTAACACCAAGACGTCATACTGTCAACCTTTTTTGGTGTCTTTTTTGTAAATATTATGCAGGTGTTTTACATCTGTGAGTAAAAAGGAGATTATACATGGATATAATCAACAAAATAAGAGGATGGGCGGCTGGACTTGCTGATTTAGGTATTAGCATTGCGGCTCTAATGATTATAGTAGAAGTACTTGGCGTTGGATCAATCCCATTCTTTCCAGAAGTAAGTGTAGTATCTAACGTTAGTGCTATGCTTGGCACACTTGGTGCCGAAGGCCTAATGGGCTTGATTGCTATCTGGGTCCTATATACTATTTGGAACAAGAAGTAATCATAAAACCAATAGGCTGAAAACCTGTAGGAAATCAGCCTTTCCTTTTTTTCATAGCCAATGCTTTAAAACAACAAACTTCATAATCAGCAATTTTACTGTAAGAATTCTTCTCACTATTGTATGTGCATACAATTCTTCCCATGCCTGTAGTTGGGTGATAGTTAATTGTTAGTCCTACAAGATCTTCATTTGGAATATAGTAAAAAGTACACTTGGGTCCTTCTTTAACAATAGGATTATATAATACAAGTCTAATATCTCCTGTTTTCATTGACCCGCCTGGCGACACTACATTGGATATTTCAAACTTATAACTGTTGGTAACTTTACCTCTTTGTTTAATTGGATTGGCATATACACTTGCAGTTTTACATTCTGTCCCATCGGAAAAATCATGGTGATCTCCGTCTACAAATTCATATCCTCCTACTAGTGCCATAGTTTTTTCAACTAAATGCTCCACGTTAAAGATGTTTGCATCTTCATTAACTGCTTCTAGTATCACAGGATTTTTAAACATCGGATGATGCTTGCTTAGTATTTCGTTTACTATTGCTTTTGTTTTACACATTATTAACTCCTCAGTTGTGCGTTATTTTAGCACTATAGCACCAAGACGTCTTATTGTCAACCTTTTAATGTTTACAAAAAGTATAAATATGTATAGTACCCAAACTGGTACAGAGTGAGAGTGACAATACATGGTAGATCCAATTACAGCGGTGGCGACAGCCACGGCGGCATTCAACACAATCAAATCTGCGTTTGCGGCAGGACGTGACGTGGAAGGTATGGCTAAAGATATTAGTCGGTGGATGGGTGCAGTAAGTGATATAAAAAAAGCAGAGGAATACAATAAAAAACCTCCATTATTTAAAAAACTATTTGCGGCAGGTTCCATAGAGGAAGAAGCCATGCAAGTTTTTATGGCTAAGAAAAAAGCTGAGGATATGAGAGAAGAACTGAAGAATATTATCAGTTTTACTAGAGGTCCTAGTGCATGGACTGAATTGCTCAAAACTGAAGCTGATATAAGAAAAAGGCGTCAAGAAATGATATATGCACAAGAAGAGCGAAGACGTCAAGTATTAGAATGGTGTGCAATAGGTTTTCTAGTTTTAGTAGTGCTAGGTTTTGTTGTAGGTGTAGCATATCTATACGCAGTAAACAAAGGCACAATTTAAAATTGTATGTTTGGTAATAAAGACACAAGAATAATACCAGGTGGACCAATTGAGCGTGAGTGTGCTAAACCACAAATAATGTTAGTAAGATGGACGCATCCAACTTGGAATCCAAAAAAAAGATCCAACTCTTTGGAACTATACAAACAACAACGTAAACATATCAAACGTCATTAAGCGTAATATTATATTTGCGTATTTTTGCTATAAGATTTGTTCTGCCTATACCTAATTCTTCGGCGGCTTTTGTTTTATTTCCTTGATGTTTTTCTAAAGCCGTAACTATGTTACTTTGTTCTAGTTCACTAATAGCTTCTGGTAAGTTATCAATAGATATTGCAAACTCTAGCTCACCCGCGGCTCGCCACAGTGCATCTTGTTCTGTTTCTTCTGTCATGTGTACCCCGTTTTGTGCAAATTGCACAGATATTAGATAAGTACTTATATAAGTGAGCAGAAGAGAAAAATAGTATTTTTGGGCATAGGTGTAAATATTTTTACACCAATTCGGTAAATACATAGGAGTGAGAATGATGAGAAACTTAACGACTGGTGCAGTAGCACTGATTCTATTATCATCTATACAATCTAACGCCTCGGAACTAAATTGGAGTTTCAAGTCGCCAGCCTTTCATTACGGCAATGGTTACTCAACGCATGTGTTAAGTGTCGAACAACTACAACACAATCGCAGAGAAGATCGACGTAAGGATGCTGAAGCTGAAGCCCGTAGGTTAGAACGAGAGCTAGAGAATACTATACTAGCAAAATTTATTCGAAATGTTGAAAGTAGAATATATGCTCAGCTATCTAAACAAATGGTAGACAACATGTTTAAAACTTGTGATGAAACAGCTGAAGATGCAACGTGTACAACACCAAGTGGTGGCACTGCTGAAATTGAAGGTGCAACTATAACTTGGAGTAAAGATGCAACATCTGGTAGTATTACACTAGTAGTTGTTAGTGCGGATGGCACCACTGAAATTACAATTCCTGGAGAAGGGGAGTTCTTTTTTTGAAACATAGTTGTTTGATATTAATACTCGGAATAATTTTATCGGGCTGTACAGCTATGGTTGGATCATTGGATACAGCAATTAATGATGCTAATGCTCCAGCAAGAATACAATCATCTCCTAATCAGGAAAGAATGGATAGTGTTCCACCGTTAGATGGCCCAAAGATTACCATTGCTGTTTATAATTTTATGGATAAAACTGGTCAGAGAAAGCCAGCAGATAAAATTGCAAATTTAAGTAGTGCAGTTACACAAGGCTCTGAGGTTTGGGTAATAAATGCACTAGAAGAAGTCGGAGGCGGTACGTGGTTTACAGTTGTTGAGCGTGTAGGTTTAGACAATCTTATTAAAGAACGTCAACTGATTCGAAACACTAGAGAAGTGTATGAAAAAGAACTACCCAACGGACCCACTCCTCTCAAACCCATGGTTTTTGCCGGACTATTACTAGAAGGAGGCATTGTTGGCTATGATAGTAACGTTGCAGTAGGCGGATTAGGTGCAAGATATCTTGGCATCGGTCTACAAGACGAATACCGAATAGACACTGTCACCGTAGTGATGCGAGTAGTAAGCGTTAGTACAGGAAAAGTACTAATGAGTATAGCTACTGAAAAGACTATAGCAAGTTATAGACAAGGCGCGGATGTTTTTAAATTTTTAGACCTAGGAACAAAATTAGTAGAAAGTGAAATTGGTTGGTCTGTAAATGAACCCGTCAATTATGCAGTAAGGGCGGCGATCGAAGCTGGTATAATTGAATTAATATATGAAGGCGAGAGAAAAGAATTCTGGAAGTTTAAAAAATCTTTCAGAGAAACAAGAGAGTAATAAATGATGCGTAGTATATTAATGATATTAGCTGTCCTGGCAGTATCCAGCACTGCGTTCGCCAACGAGATCTACATCGAACAAGTAGGTGACAATTTAGACTTAGACTTAGTCCAAGATGGAGAGAATAATGAGTTCGGCGATAGTACGACTGATGCAACTCTGACAGGCGACGATATGACATTCAGTATTACCCAAACGGGTAGTACTAACAAAATAGATGCAATAATTAAAGGCAACGACTATACAGGTACATGGCAATTTACAGGTGACGAAAACGAAGTAAATCTTAAATGTGCTAGTGTTAGTGCAGTAGATTGTGAAACAGTAACAGTGAACATAACAACAACTGGTGACGAAAACCAATTCAAAATATTCATTGGAGAAAACAGCGATGCAGACAATTTAGCGGCTAACTTTACAGTCACAGGTGATGGCAACGTAATAGATGTAAACAATGATGCAACTGCATCTGACGTAACAGTAACACTTAATAACGCAAGCTCAACAGCAAGCGGTACAATAAACAATGTAGGCAGTGGACTTACCACTGGACAAGGTGGAAACTATGTTGACATAGATCAAAGTGGTGCAGGCGATAGTGCAGGGCATAGTATTACACTTGGAGTAACAGGTGGTGGAAACAACATCAAAGTACTGCAGAGTGGTGTGAAAGATAACAAAGTTGACATGACAATGCAAGGAGATGGCGGTGACGTCAACATTAGCCAAACTGATTAAGCCAACAGTATGGTGGCTTATTTTTATATTAATTTTGCTTTTTAGTTGCCACCCCGAACCTGTGGTTGCACTAGCACCTGATGCTGGAGAGATTGGAAAAATTAAAGGCAGTGGTGTGTTAGAAAGAAACGGTGCTGTAATAACTGGTGGTAGTGGAGTTGGAGTCAAAAGTATGGACACAGCCGTTACCGCCAAAGGCACTATGCAGATTGATTTTGTTGATGAAACAAGAGTTGATATTACTGAACACAGTAGATTGCTCATAGACGAATTTGTTTATGACCCAGGCAATAACCGAGGTAGTTTAGGACTAAAAGCAAGTTTAGGAACAGTTAGATATGCTAGTGGACAGATAGCAAAAAAATACAAACAAAATGTTAAGATCCGTACCCCTTCAGCAACAATAGGCGTAAGGGGTACCGATTTTGTTTTGGTAGTAGATGAAGTTGGAGCAACTATGGTAACACTTTTACCTAGTTGCGATGAAGATGGTTATTGTTTTACAGGTGAAATAAAAGTTGAAACAGATGTTGGATTTGTAATTATGAATCAAGCATTTCAAACAACCATGACCAGTATAGGCAGTCAGCCCCCAACAAAACCTCTTGTACTTGAACTATCTGAGAAAATGATAAATCAACTGCTAATACTACGCAAACGCTCACCTTATGATGAAGAAGAAGATCTAATACGTAGAAAAGCAAGACTAATGTTTGATTTTTTAGGTATAGACTTTTTGGAATTCGATGGATTAGACAATGATGTATTATCTTCTAACATAGAAAATATATGGGTAACACAATTAGATGAATCAGATTATATGTTAGCTGATGTACTTTACGATATGCTAGACAAATTAAATGAATTACTGTATGCACTGTTTAAAGATACTTTGCAATTACAAAATGAAAAATTTTTTAGAAAAGAAATATATGGCTTTGATCCTGAAACTGGTATAAGATTAGAAAAGGATGGAGACTTTTATGTTGTTGAAAGACGAGACAACAGTGGAAACAATTATTATAGATTAAGATTACATGATCAATATGGATATATAATGGATTTTAAACAAAATGATTTTGAACTTTATGAATACGAACTTGGTGCTGGCAACAATAGTATTAATATCGATCAGCGAAGTTGGTAGTGCAAATGATATCTATATAAATCAAGTTGGACATGATACTGATATAGATATTATACAAGATGGCGCTGACAACAAAATAAGAAGTTTGAATACTACCAGCGGTGATGCTGTATTAAATGGTAATAACAAAATTGTATCATTGACACAAGAAGGTGACAACAATAGGATTGGCGTATGGACCAGTGGAGGAGATCAAACAATTACAGTTGTACAAAAAGGTGATACAAATGTAAGTAAAATTGATAATCATGGCAATGATAACACTATAAACTTAGACATAGATGGCGACAGCAATGTTACTCACACAGAAATAGGCAACGGAGGAGACGTTGACAACACTCTGAATGTTACTGTAAATGGTGACAGCAACAATGTGTACACAGAAGTTCAAAATGGCAGTGACAATGCAATCAATGTTCATATTGCAAAACAAGACAACAATATTAACAGAATCACAGTAAACGGCAGTGACAACACAATCACAGGTTGGCAAGGCAGACACGAAGATGGAAGCATTGACAATGATGAAACAGGCAACAATGATTTGTATTGGATTGTGGCAGGGAACAACAACACACTAGAAAGTTATCAAACAGATGACAGAGGCAATGGAGGACAACACATTGCAAATTATATTACAGGCAGTAACAATACAGTTAAGCACACTCAAAGAGGCAGTGGTGACCACGAAGGCTTTATTGAAATCAATGGTGATGGTAATGATGTAGAACTACTACAACGTGGAAACAATAATAATATGTTTGCTGACATTGTATTAGATGATGGTCATACTGTAGATGTTGCACAACGTCATGCCAATCATACTTCTAACATTGACCTTACAAACGGAGGTGGCGCATACACATTGGATGTAAGCCAAATGGCAACTACTGCACAAAGTTATAATTTAACAGCTACATGCACAAATGCACAAGGTTGTGCTTTAACAATCAATCAAAACTAAGTAATATTATGAAAGTATTAACGCACTGGACATTGGCTTTTGTTACAGTAATAATTGTAACACTATTTCATTACAACGATAATTATGTTGTAGAAACAGCAAGACTCAAAAGTTTTGACTTGTTACAGCAATCTGATGAATTAGTACACAGTAGCGATATTGGTATTGTTACTATAGATGAAAAGGCTTTAGAAAAGTATGGACAGTGGCCCTGGAAACGCAGTTTACTAGCAGGTATAATTTGGGAACTTAGACAAGCTGATGTAGGTATAATTGTGCTACCTATACTGTTTAGTGAATATGATAGACTAGATGGTGATCAAGAACTATTAAATGCAATAACAGGCAATGGAGTTGTTATTGGACAGAACGGAAGTTTTACAGTAAACAAAAACGGAGTACCAAGAGGCGTTGCAAAAATAAATGATCCATTGCCGTTCTTGTTTGAATGGGAAGGCATGCTTGGGCCTATACCTGAATTTGGTGAAAATGCAGATGGTGTTGGTGTACTTAACACAGTGCCTGAAATAGATGGTGTTGTAAGACGCTTGCCATTACTGATGCGTATAGGAGACGACATTTATCCTAGCATAGCAATAGAAACAATACGTGTTGCTGTTGGTGAACCCAGCTATCAAGTTAAAAGCAACGAAGGTGGCATTGACAAAATGCGTGTACCTGGTTATCCTATAATTCAAACTGATTCAAATGCAAGAATTTGGTTACGTTGGAATAAAACATTTGATACTATTAGTGCAAGTGAAATAGATAGATTTCATGAGTTAGCAGGTAAAACTGTAATAATTGGAGTAACAGCAGATGGACTATCAAATATTATTGCAAGTCCAAAAGGTGGGCAATATAATTATATGCCAAGTGCAGTATCATTACAAAATATACTTGATGGAGACACAATATCTCGTCCGTATTGGGCATTTTTAGCCGAGTTAGCTACTACATTTAGTGTCGGATTCTTAATAGTTATACTTGGTCGCTTTGCTCCTTATTGGATAGCAGGATTTAGTATTTTATTGTTTGGTGGAGGTGTAGTATATGCAAGTTGGTATGCATGGACTAACTATTTGTTTTTGATTGATGTAACAATGCCTATGCTTGCAATAGTATTAGTTGGATTGCATGCTATATTTTTGAGATTTGTATTAGAATTTTTTGAGAAACAAAAGATAAAGAAACAGTTTGCAGGATACGCATCACCAACAGTTGTGCGTATGCTACAAGAAAATCCTGCACTTATTAAAGATGGCATGAAGAAAGAAGTAAGCATTTGCTTCAGCGACTTACGTGGCTTTACTCCGTTGGGTGAATCATTTGGTGATGATGTAAAAGGCTTGACAAACATCATGAATGGATATATGGATGCGATTACACAACCTGTATTAAACATGGATGGTATGATTATTAAATATATAGGTGATGCAAGTATGCACGTTCATAATGCACCAATAGACGATCCAGAGCATCCACATACTGCGGTACAATGCGGATTAGAGATGCTTAAAGCAGTGGAGAAATTTAATGAAAAACTTGAGAAGGATGGCAGACCTCGTGTTGGCATGGGGGCTGGCATTAATACTGGGCTTGGTTATTTGGGAGAAATGGGTAGCACACAAAGACACTCATATGACGTCCTCGGAGACTCAGTCAGCACAGCCGCTAGAATAGAATCAAAATGTAAAGAGTATGGCTGTGTGTTACTTGTAGGTGAAAATACCTACAAACATACAAAAGATGACTTCTTTTATTTAAAAGTTGATGACCTAGCAGTGAAAGGCAAAACAATTGGCATAGGTATATGGACAGTGCTAGATGATGTAAAACCTGCTTGGAGGACAGCACAGCGTAAGCATAATGAAATGCATGAACTTTACCGCAAACAAAAATTTCAAGAAGCAATTGAACAATGTCAAATACTACACAATCACTTCGATGGAAAAATGTCTGGTTATTACGACATGTGGATTGAACGCTGTGAGTTTATGAAGACTCAGCCTCTTGCTCCAGACTGGAACGGCGTTTTTGTCGCAACAACCAAGTAGTTTTAATTGGGTAAAATTTGTAATAAATGTCAATTGGCAGACCCATCATATTATTATTTTGATAATTATCCCATTCTACATGATAGCCCATTGGATATAATTCACTTATTGAAAGTTTTTTGTTTTTTGATTTTTTCATAGTATTTCTTTTACTTCTATATTTTTAGAAAAAGACCAAAATTCAAGATTAGGATCTTTGTGATGCTCTAATCTTGACTTTGTTGTATCTTCATATCCTACTCCAATTAAAAGTAAAATTTCGTTATCTATTTGTAAAAGCTCTTTTATTTTATTGTCATTGAAACATTGACAGTAACCTGTTTTATATCCAAGAATATTAGCTGTCATTGCCAAGTAGCCAGAAGCAACACCAATAGATCGATCTTCGTCTTGATATGTTCTACCTTGCCCTACCACATTGCCATCATTCCATTCCTCGATAGTTCTAACTCCCTCTTTGTTTTCTTTATCTCTAACAAAAATGAACAGTATGTTTGCTAAAACTTGTGGATTTGTAGTTGTTGACTTATCTTCAAAGTCAATAGTAAAACCATCTGTTTGTTCATGTATTTTTTCAATAATACTTCTATTTTGGGTATGTAAAACTTTGTAAAAAATTCTATTTTGTTTTGATGGACATCTAGATACTGCAACTTTCATAGTTTCAATATCTTCTTGTTTTATCTGTTTTGATAAATCCCAATTTCTTTGACAATAAGAGGATTCTTCAATTATTTTTTCTAAATTTTTGTTACTAATCATTGGGTATGATCACATTTTGTTATTGTTTTGTTTTTTAATTTTTTCAATCTCATCAATATCTATATCTAATTTTTTCCCTGTCATCTTTTCGTATTCTTCTTTGTATTCTAAAACCATGTTTAGTTTTGTTTCTAATCGTATCATATCATTATCTAACATTCGTATTTTATCAACTAAACCTATTAAAATTTGTTGTGCTTCATCTATGTGTGGCTTTATTTGTGTGGTAGCCCAACCCCATATGTACCAAATGAAGTAGGCTAAAAACACACACCCAATTATAGGAAATCCATAATCATTGATCCATTGACTTAGATGAATACTCATTATTTGGATCCCATGTAACCTGCAATAATTCCAATTAGACCAGTAAGTGCCATCTTCATCAATGTTATTACTTCTTCGTCTATAGGTCTGTTTTCTGATAATGCAACATAATAGTCGCCTATAATAATAACGCCCAAGAGTACAAGTACTCCACCTGTTAATATTATAATTACTAAGTCTTTAAGATTTTTTATCATTTTCTAAATCCTCTGGATTACATCTCATCAGCCAACCACTTTCATTTACAATAAAACGATCACCTGGTCGATATAATATGTTTTCTTTTGTTTTATCAGGTTTGCCTTCTTTAGACCAACCCATTACTTCCCCAGCCCACTCACCTTTAACTGTAAAGTGCGGACCAGCTTGTGTTATAGTGTAATCTACCCAATTCATAGGTTTAACTCCTAGTCTTTCCTTGCATCTTCTTTACCATCTTTGGCGGCGATGCGATCTACATTTGGACGTACACTTAAGGCATAACTCATTAATGCATCTATTTTTACTAAGTCGTTATTCATTGTTTGCACTCTGTTTTCTAAACTTTTTACAATACCTTTAAGGGTGCGAACACTATTTGTTACACCATCTAATATAAATTTAATTGTTAAGAACACAAGATAGCCGGACGCCATTGCCGCGACTATTGGAAACCCAACCTCTGAGATGAGTTTCAACACATCACTCATAATGTACTCCTCTGTCTGCAATAGTATTTATTGTAAACAGGGTGTATTAAAGAGTGTTAAGCTCTATCAATGTTGCTGAAAGATTTATTTCTGGATCTGCTACTTGTGTATGTTTGACCATACCGTTGCGTATTACAATTACTGCTTCATCTTGTTTGTCTTCTGTATCACCAAAAAACTCTATATTACGATACAACCAACGAAACATTTCTTCATACTCGTCTGTTCTACAGTTTGCAATTATAAGTTTACGTGCTTCACGGATCTGTTTGGCTTTGAACAGTTCGACCATTTTTACACGCCAGCCTGTGTCTTGGTCTGTGCTTTCTGGCTGTGCAAGCACACCATCAACTACTGCCATTTGTACATTATTGATAGTTTTACGCAAGTCTGGATATGTGGCTCGTACAAAACTATCCAATACTTCTAGTTCAAATTTTGTATTATTTTCAATTAGTATTTCTGCAATCCTGGCAGTAAATTCATTGGTGTCCAAACTAGTAATATGAAAACCTTGACATCTACTTTGTAGTGCTGGAATAATTTTATTTGCATAGTTACAGGTGAGAATAAAACGCACACTTGCATGATACTGTTCCATAACACCACGCAACGCCGCTTGACCTTCTGCTGAAATATAATCAGCCTCATCAAGCAATATAACTTTATAATCTCCCCACGGCATGGTTTCACTGAAGTTTGTTATCTTACGTCTGATAAGATCAACACCATTATCTCTACTTGCATTTATTAGTAATACGTCAGCAACTTGTACACCTAAGTCGTTGATTAATACTTTTGCCAATGTTGTTTTGCCTGTGCCTGGTGAGCCACTAAACAACAAATGTGGAATACCACCATCTGCTATCCAACTTTTCACTTGATGCTTTTGTGCTTCATCTTTGAACACATATTGATCAACTGTATTTGGTCTGTATTTTTCTACCCAAATGTCTTTCATTAATCTAGTCCCATGTTACTTCGATATTCATCTTTTAACTCCTGGCTCGGATCATAACCACCACCAGTACCATCTACTCCAAAATTACAACCTGCTACAACTAGTAAACCTACTACACAAATATAGGAAAATAATTTCATAAATCTTAAAAAAAATTTATATGCGGCTTCAGCTTGTTCCTGTGCTTCCTTTTTTACTTGATCGTCCATTTTTCTTCTCTGCTTTAGTTAAACTTAAATTATCTTTCATGCTCATTATATAAGCACTACCAGCCAATATCAAAATAGCTCCTGCACTGGCTATCAACACCAATGGTTCACTTTCTTTGCCTTGTAAAATAATCAATCTACACATTGCAGTTATTGCAATTATTATTGGCAGTGTAACAGGGATTCTGTGTGTGCTATAGTATGCACCTACCATTCCTATAATTTCTGTATAGATAAACAGTAAAAACAAATCAGCAAGATCAATTTTTCTTGCTAAAAACATTTCCCATACATCTAATCCTGCGGCTACTACAGTGAGTACACCAATAAAGCCTAACAATACTTTTTCAGTATACACAGTAGTCCAATGCAGTTGTCTATTCAATCTATTTTTTTCCATCAATAATCTTTTTTACTCTCCACGGTGTAAAACATACTGTTCCAAGACTTATATGATCTGCTCCACGATCTCTATAAAAGTCTCCATGCCAACGCTCAGTTACACCTCCGCCTGCGATGACAGTTACATGTGGGTGTTTTGTTTTGATATATTCTATCAACCTCAGTGTATGAGGAACAAGTATTCTTCCAGATAGACCACCCTTGTCTGTTGGCAATGTATTACTTGCATGTATTTGATTATAGCCTGAATCTACTATTTTGTCAACCAAATCGTTTGAAGAAGTTGGTGGTATTTTGCATATACACCACTTGCGTTTGGTTTTGGGAAATTCATCAAAATGACTGAAACTGCTTGCATCTTCGTCCTTGTCCAAATTAGGACAACTTATGTTTACTTCTATGCTTTGATGTTCTGGAACTATACTGTCAAAATTTATCCAGTCATGTTTGGTAATTGCGGCTATACTCAAAACTTCAAAATTTCCTGTGCGTTTAAGTCCTTCATGTATACCAGCATTGCGTAATCCTATTTTATTACGCCAACTAAAGCCAGCTTCACTGCGAACATATCTAAGTGTTTTAATAATTTGCCACAACAATCCAGGACGTGGTAATACTGTCCAACTGCCTGTAACACTTGTGGCATTTTCAAACTTTAGATAGTTTCCAAATGGAGCACTTATAAAGTATGTCATTGTTCCTCATTGAAAAATAATGGATACTTGTTAGGACATAATGAAGATATAATAGCAAACAATGGATCAGGTTTTTGTTTTGGATCTATTCCCATAAGATCAATATATAACTCTTGTATTGTATAAGCATCTTCTTCTAGTGCTTGTTGGCATTCCACTTCTTCATATGTACCATTAAACTTTTGTAAAAAATGGACTAATTCGTGCAAAAGAATAACTTCTTGAAACCTATCATCAGTCATATGTCTTGTGGGTTCATCTCTGATATGAATTGTGTTGTTATCATCATTATAATATCCAGCAATATCACAAAGTTCTACGTCTTCAATTTCTTTCATATACGCACCTTCACATATATCCTTAGCATTATCTATTACTATTTCAGGATATGGATAACCTTTGTATTCATAGTCACTTACATCAGTAATAAACCCAATCATATTTGGCATTATAGCCTTTAAGTATGCAACTCTATCATTGGCAAACACACTGAAAGGCAAAATTAAAAGAAATACTAGAACTTTAATCATATTTGTTCCTCTACTTTTATACTTCCTTTTTGTCCACATTTTGGACAATACCAAAACCCACGGTCTATACATTCATTTTTATTCATGGTTGCATAAGTGAAATAATTCTTACACACATTACAAGTAATATGATAGATATATTCTAAGTGGGCTTTGAAAGTCAAACTTTTGTTACTTCGATGATTTCGCATGTTGGAAAACACTTTTGTATTACACCGCCAGCACTTTCTTTTCCTCTTGCTGGCACTACTGCTTCACCATGTGGACCATTAATAGTGACATCGAAATCATCATCTGGGCTTTTACTAATTTGTATTACTTTACCCTGAGGTAAATTAAAAAGCACTTTGTATTTTACATTTGTTGGAAAGTCAATTATATTGTTCATCGTGTTGCATACTCCAATACTTCTCTTGGGCCTTCCCATATGCCAAGTATATCTCTAGGATCTAGTGCATACATTTTTTTACCTTCTGGATGATCCACATCAAAACCTCTGCTCCAACGACCATGTGCAACTGCAACTAGGTCACCTTTTTTGCAATCATGTGTTACATCATTGTCTGATCCTACATCATGTATTTCAAAAAATCTTGTTTTTATTCCGGTGTTTTCACCATCATCATCTAGTGTAATTATTCCGCCTTTTGTTCTACCTTCCCCTGGAGGATTAACAAAAAATGCTAGTACACTATGTTTAACTGCTCGTACGTTTTTCATACTATACTCCTTTATTCTTCAGTGTCAATTTCTACAGTTTCTATACTTCCGTCATCATATTCAATTTCAACAAACTTAGTTCCATCTTCTCTTGTACGAGTAATCTTACTAATTGCTTCTGGCTCTTGACTAAACTGTTCTTCGAGGTTTGGAATTTCAACTTCTTGTATTGTTTCGTCTTTCTTTTTTGCCTTTGCTTTAGGTTTTGGTTTTTCAATCTTTGGTTCAATTGGCTTAGGATTGCTTATAGGTTGTTGCTCTGGTGGCTCTTGTGTGTTTTGATGTGCAACTGCAATATCTTCAGCTTTTACTTTGATACTACCATCTTGATTTAATCTGTCACCACGTGCATTCATTGGTACATTACCAACTGCTCTAGTTGTTTCATGTTTAGCCGCCAATGCAGACATATCAATGATTGATCCTCTTGCAGTCTTGGTATTTCTCATCTTAAAAATTCCTTGTAGTCCAAATTGTATTTAATACTATCTATCTTGTGAACACCAATCAAATACAATATGTAGCTTGATACACTGGATCCTCTGCCAACTCCCCACAGGATATTGTTGGCTTTTAGAGTAGCAACCATATATACTAAAAATTTTAACATAGGTAACATTCCACGTTGTTTAAATTCTTCAAGTTCAGCAACACATCTATCTGTGTTTTGTTCTGGACATATGCTTAAAATATAATCCGTAATATTTAATTGTTTGTATTCATCTGGCATGTGCCAATTGTTTTCGTCGTTGTATGTATACTTATCACTTGTATCAGCAGGTGTTTCATAATCTATATGATCGTCAAATTTAAAAAGACTACAAAAATGATTGTATGTATCAATTTTTTCTGTTTCTTTGGTTACTATATATTTTGCTTGTTTACCTCTTAGTAATCCTTCTACTAGATCATTTTCATCTACTACTATTTCATTCATTGTATTTGTCTTCATCACTTTTTAATCTAAACTTTATATCACAGTATCCACACACTGCTTCACCGCCATCGGGTATTGTATAATACACTTTAGGGTGGTCCATATGTTCACCCATACACCAAACTCTGTTTGTATCACAGTATATAACAACTTCCTTAAACCCGTCAACCCTTTTACTGTGTTGTTCTATTCTATTTCTCCAATATTAAGAACATCATCATCAGGATCTTTGCCTTCTTCTATTTTACGTTCTCTGTCGCGTTCAACTGCTTGCATTTGACTTTTTCTACGTAATTCTATGTTAAGCTGATCTAACATATTTTGTATCTGAGACGCTGGCCCCATCATACCCATACTAGAAGCTTGGTTTAATTTTTGTCTTAGTTCAATTTGTTTTTCGACTAGCTGTTCGATAGTCAAACTTTCTACATTTAAAAACATAATACTCCTATATTAACATCATAAAATTGCTATGTCAAGCTAATCATTTCAGCTAGTTCTTGATTATAGTCTTCAAAACGTTCCTTACGTATTTTATTCATTAGCCTGTCTGTGTTTCTGAAAGTACTCCAAGAACCAGTTTGTTTAAGTTCATATATAGTATCTTTTACAAATGATAGTTTTTGTTCTTTTTCATATTTTTCTAATAATTGTTTTTTTACTTGTTCTGGTAAATGTCTTGGTCTCATATATTCTGGTCCTTCGACAACCATAAAGTTTGCAAACACACCTAATTTTCTACAATAATTATGCAACTCCATAAAACAGTTAACATTGTATATGGTGATTACCCCATGTACTGTAAGTCTACACCAATTTTGTTTTCTAAACCAATGTAAATTTGCTTTTACTTCTTCCCAATTACTGCCAGTCCTTAAAAATTCATTCAATGGTCCAAATGCATCTATGCTCAATGTTACAGTAAGTTTGTTAAGTTTTTTGAATCTTTGTATAATTTCTTCAGTTGGTCTTTGTGTTGTATTTGTAATCAACATTAAATTTAGTTTTGGTAAATCACAACGATCCAATATGTTTATAATCTCTTTAGGATGTAATAGAGGTTCACCTCCTAGCAACTTTAAAAAACGTAAATTACTTAGGTCTGTATTGTTAAGTGGATTGTATTGGATACCTTTTGGAATATTCATACCTATTTTTTTAGCATCCGAATACCAATGTGTGCTTAATTCAGGACCACACATTCTACAACTGTTATTGCATGCATTACTGATGCTAAGTTCTAAGTATCTTAAACGTGGTTCACTGTCTTTGTGTACAGGAACCATTCTATCTACATCTTGTCCTATACCTCCAAATATACCAGTGTTTACATCTAATCTCATACTGGTTCCTGTTTCACGTTCTAGCCTATAACAACGACTACAACCTTTTACAGGTTTATCTTCTAACATACGATTTCGGGTATCAACCATCAATTGGTGTTGCATTACATCACCATTGTGTATGTTAAAATCTTCTGGAGTTTCACCTACCCACTGACAACAGGGCCATGCTTTGCCTGTTTGCCATACTCGTACATGATTCCAAGGAAGAATACAGTCAAATTGCCCCATGCACTTACTTAGCCAAATTCTCCACTAACATAACTGCGAGTCTTGCGATGGTTGGGATTGTCAAAGATTTTCTTTGTACTTCCAACTTCTACAATCTCTCCCAAATGGAAATATGCAGTTGTGTCACTGATACGTTTGGCTTGTTGCATGTTGTGTGTAACAACAACAATGGTGTAGTTTTTCTTTAGATCCAACACCAGTTCTTCGATAGCATTTGTACTAATAGGATCCAATGCACTACAAGGTTCATCCAGTAGAATAATTTGTGGGTCTACAGCAATAGTTCTTGCAATACACAACCTCTGTTGCTGTCCTCCACTAAGACCAAATGCATTATCATGCAGTCTATCTCTGACTTCTTTCCACAAGTTAGCACGTTTCAAACTTTCTTCAACAATACTGTCAAGATGTTCTTTGCTTTCGTGCATTCTATGCAGTTGTGGTCCGTATGCAATGTTGTCATAGATGCTTTTTGGAAATGGATTTGGTTTTTGAAATACCATGCCCACACTTTTGCGTAGATTGTTTACATTTGTGTGTGCAGTGCGATAGATATCTGTGCCGTCAATGTCAATACTGCCTTTGGTTTTACATCCATCAATAAAGTCATTCATTCTATTGATGCTTCTTAGCAGTGTGCTTTTGCCACAGCCGCTTGGACCAATCAGTGCAGTAACATTGTTCTTTCTTATCTGCAAGTTACAGTCGATGATAGCATGGCTGTCGCCATACCAAATATTTAGATTTCTAATGTTTACTTTAGCACTTCTATCCAGTGTAAGTGTTTGTGTTTCTTCTACCATTTGATTTCAAACCTTTTCCGTAGCCAAATTGCCAACAAGTTTAGCATGACCAGAACCATCAATAGTACAAAGATAGCGGCGCTGGTCTTTTCCGCAAATCCTCGCTCTGGACTATCAGCCCAAAGATAAATTTGTACAGGTAGTGTAGTTGCTGGATCTGTAACACCTGTGGGTGGTGAAAGAATAAATGCAACCATGCCAATCATCAACAGTGGCGCACTTTCACCAATCGCTCTTGCAATGCCTATGATTGTTCCTGTAATAATACCAGGCATTGCCGCTGGCAATACTTGATAAACTGTTGTTTGTAGTCTACTAGCACCAAGTCCGTTGCTAGCATCTCTGATACTCTGAGGTACTGTGCGCAAACTGGTTCTTGCACTAATAACAATCACAGGAAGTATCAGTATACCCAATGTAATACCTCCTACTAAACTAGCACTGCGAGGCATACCAAAAAAGTTTATCAGCAGTGCAAGTCCAAGCAAACCATACACAATACTTGGCACAGCCGCTAGATTATTAATATTGATTTCCATAAAGTCGTCGTACCATTTAAAAATACGATGTTGTCTCTTTGGAAATTCTTCCATGTAAGTTGCACAGCCAACACCAATTGGGAATGCCAAAAGTATTGCTAACCCAATAGTATAAAATGTACCAACCGCGGCTCCCCAGATGCCTGCAATCTCAGGAGAGCGACTGTCACTGTTGCGCCAAAAGTCCCAATTCCAAGTTCTGTAAATCTTACCGTCATTGATCAACATGTCTGTTACAGCTCGTTGACTGTCAGTTAGTTTGTCATAAACACCTTTCACATACATGTCAACATCTGTGTGTGCTACCAGTGTGTATGTTCCAGGTTGTGTGATATCCAGTGTGCTATAAGCATTAGGTGTTACAAGTTGACGCAAACCTTTCTTTGTTGCTCTATCAGGATTGATAACCAAGTCATACATCGCAGTATTGATAGTTCGTTTTGTACTTGATTCAATTGTAGTGACGTCTACATCAATCTTTGTTTGACTAAATGCACCAATGCCTCTGTAGCCAAGTGTAGTGAAAAACAGCAACATAATAACAAAAGTTATTGCCACTGCACTGTAACATGCTGTTTGCATTGCTAGTTGTAATCGGCGTCTGTGCGGCGGTAGTTTACTGTTTAAGTCTACTGATTGCATTTTTATAATTCCTATATGCTATCCAATTAAGAATAAATGTTACAACGAACAGTGTAAATGCTAGCGCAAATGCACTCAATGTTTTAGCACTGTCAAATTCTTGGTCACCAATAAGCAGTGTAACAATTTGCACTGTTACTGTTGTTACTGCTTCTAGTGGGTTTGCTGTTAGATTAGCGGCTAGTCCTGCCGCCATAACAACAATCATTGTTTCGCCGATAGCTCTACTGATTGCCATAATAAATCCTGCTACAATACCTGGCAATGCGGCTGGCAATATAATGTGTATAATTGTTTCTGCTTTGGTTGCACCAAGACCTCTTGCTCCGTCACGCATTGAACTTGGTACTGCTCGTATCACATCATCTGTGATACTACTAATAAGTGGAATAATCATAATACCCATTACTACACCTGCGGCTAGTGCGCTTTCTGTGCTAACATCTAATCCAAATGTTGTACCACTAGCACGTAACCACGGACCTAGCACAATCGCCGCAAAGAATCCATACACCACAGTTGGAATACCTGCTAGTATTTCCAGCAACGGTTTTACCACTGTGCGTTTGCGTGGACCTAAATATTCTGCTGTGAGAATAGCACTGAGCAATCCAAGCGGACCTGCAAGTATCATTGCTATAAGTGTAATAAACATTGTGCCCCATATCAAAGGCAAAAATCCAAACTCACCTGAGCTACCTACACTGTCTGCTCTGAAAGCAGTTTGGGGGCTCCAAGTTGTGTTAAAAAAGAAATCTTGTGGGCTTACTAACAAAAAGAACTTGATAGTTTCATAAGCCAAACTTGCTAGAATTGCAAGTGTAATAAAGATTGTAAACCAACTGCACAATCTAAAAAAGTTTTTGAGAAGATCTTCGTTGAATCCGCTCTCACGTTGTTTTGGACCAATCCATATAAACATAATAACCTCATAGTAGGAGTGGGCCTAAACCCACTCCCTTGTTATGATTTACTGTAACACGTTTGCACGTACTGTGTCAAGTTCATTTTGTGGCAATGGGATAAGTCCTGCATCACCTAGTGAACCGTCTTGACCTGCAACGTCATCGCTAAGGTATAGTTCCATGAACTCAGTCATGCCGTCAATTACACCCATATGCTCTTTCTTAGCATATACATATAGTCCGCGGCTTGCTGGATAGCTACCATCTGCGATTGATTCAAATGTTGGAACCACGCCACCGATTGGTGAGCCTTGGATAACATCTGTGTTTTGATCTAGGAATGAATATCCAAAGATACCATAAGCATTTGGATTGTTAGCAAGTTTTTGAATGATAAGGTTATCGTTTTCACCTGCTTCTACATAAGCACCATCTTCACGAATACCATGACAGATACCTTTGTATGCTTTCTTGTCTTGCTTCTTCATTGCTTTAACCCAGTTGTAAGTTTTACAACCTGCTTCCATTACAAGCTCACTCCACGCATCACGTGTGCCTGAACTTGGCGGTGGTCCTAATACTTCAATTTTTGTGTTGGGGAATTTTGGATTGATTTCGTTCCAAGTTGTGAATGGGTTTGGAACAAGGTTACCGTTCTCTTGTGGTACATCCTTGGCTAGTGCTTGAAATAGTTCACGTGGTGTGATTTCTAATGCTTCACCTTCGTTGCTGGTTGCAAACACAATACCGTCATAACCAACTAGCATTTCAAGAGGCGTAATGCCATTTGCGGCACACTTCTCTACTTCACTTGATTTGATTGCACGTGAAGCATTTGTAAAGTCTGGATGACTCGCACCTGTGCCTGCACAGAACAGTTTCATACCACCGCCTGTACCAGTTGATTCGATAACTGGAGCAGTGTTGCCTTCTGCGGCAAATGTTTCGCCTACGATTGTTGTGAAAGGATATACTGTAGAACTACCTACAATTCTAATTTCTCGTGCTTCAGCGACTGATGTCACTGCAAACACCGCCACGAGTGCGGCTACGAATGATCGTACCATATTTTTTCTCCATATTTGGTCTGCCCTGTTGGGCCATCATAATAAAAAGTGTACACAATTTCTTGTGTACACCTTTATTTATAATACGAAAAAGTTTACTCTCTATTACCTAGTAAAGAAAGCAACATTTGAAATAGGTTAATAAAGTTTAGATACAAGCTGATTGCAAACTTGATACCATATCGTTGATCACCAGTTTGTATAAAAATTAGTTTTGCAGTTTGTGTATCATAGGCAGTCAATCCTGTGAAGATTAAAACACCAATAATACTAATTGCAAACATCAATGCACTGCTAGCCATAAAAATGTTTACAATGCTAGCAATAATGATACCAATCAAACCAATAAACAAGAAACTTCCCCATGAGGTCAAATCTCTATTGGTTGTGTATCCATACAAACTAGCACCAGCAAATGTAGCACTGGTAATAAAAAATACCTGCGTTATACTCATTGCTGTGTACACTGCAAAAATGGTACTCAAACTTAGTCCCATTAGTGTGACAAATGCGTAGTAAAACAACCCAAGTTTTTGTAGGCTCCAATTTTGTCCTGCAAAACTGTACCAAAAAATCATTCCTAATGGAGCAAACATTGCGACAAACATTAGTCCGCCCATTGCATATAGTAGTCCACTACTGTAGGTCAACCATGCAACTGCACCACTGACAGCTAATCCACTGGCAGTATGGTTGTACATACTCAACATTAAATTTCTAAGTCCTTGATCAAATTCAGCGTTTTGTCTAGAACCTAATACAGCTCTTTCAAGTTGATTCATTTTTTCTCCTTCTAACTATTGCAGTATAATAACCTGCACCAAAACTAATTGCCATAACTGACATTACTAGAACGCCATGCCATAATAAAAAGTCCATTATAAGTCTCCTTCTTTTCTATTTTCACTATAATGCACGTCAAACTCTCCTCCAGGATAACGTGCTTTTAGTTTTTCAACATTCATTTCTATAATTTTATTTGGATCATAGTTGATGCTTTCGCATGCTTGTATCCAATACCAAATTATATCTCCAAGTTCTCTTGCCATATGATATTTGGTATCTTCATCCATTGGCTTGCCTTGGAACATACATTTTTTAACAATTTCATTTAGCTCACCAGTTTCACTAGCCAGTCCAATTGCCGCCGTTAGCATTTTTGGCACATGCACAACCTGTCTTAGTTTGTCCATTCTGTCTTCAAGTGCTTGGCTGTTTTTGCTTTCGTCGCTGGTTACACCTTCTACAAATTCGGCGTATTTGTTTAGATCTATTTTCATTTATACCTCTATTCTATTGTTATATCAATAAGACGTCCTAGTTCGGCTCTAGCACGGTTAAGTTGTGCTTGTGCATTGTAAGTTGCCAATCTATCTAGTCTTTCATAATATGCTTGTAACATGCGTTTGTCAAGTAGTCTTTTTTCACGGACTCTTTCTTGCTGTTCTATTTTTTCGTTATGATGTTTTTCAATACGATCTTGTAGTAATCTAGCTTCGATTCTATTGGGATCAGTTGCTTGATTTATAGGAGTTACGTCAGTCATTTAAATAAACTACTTACACTTTCTTCGTTGGTAATCCTACGCATTGCTTCTCCGAAAAGCTCTGCAACTGTTACTTGTCTTATTTTTTTACTTGTATGTTGCATTGGAATACTATCACTAATTACTAGTTCGTCTAGCACACTGGCATCAATCTTTTTGTTTGCACCATTACTTAGCACACCATGTGTAATATATGCTCTAACACTTAATGCGCCTGCATCCATAATTGCTTTGGCGGCATTACATAATGTACCACCACTATCTACAATATCATCTACTAGTATTGCATGTTTGTCTTTTACATCACCAATCAAATTCATCACCTCTGCAACACCAGCTTTGGGTCTACGTTTATCAACAATAGCAACATCACCATAAAACATTTCAGCAAACTTTCTTGCACGTACAACGCCTCCTGCATCAGGTGATACAAAAACTGTTCCTTCTGTACAATTAACCGTTTTGCGAATATCTTTGGCAAAAACCACCCTGCTGGTGAGATCGTCAACAGGAATATCAAAAAATCCTTGTATCTGACCAGCATGAAGATCCATTGTAAGTATTCTATCTGCACCTGCTTGTGTAAGTAAATCTGCTACTAACTTTGCAGTGATAGGTGTACGACTTGCACTTTTCCTATCCTGTCTAGCATATCCGTAGTATGGCATTACAGCTGATATTCTTTTGGCACTACTGCGTTTTGCTGTATCAATCATTATCAGCATTTCCATTAAACTTTCATTAACAGGCATACATGTACTGTTAACTAAAAAAACATCCTTGCCTCGGATGTTTTCTTTTATTTCTACTAGTATTTCTCCGTCACTGAATCTTGTGACATCAGTCGGAACTAATTCCGTAAAACAGTGTTCAGCAACCTTTTGAGCAAACTCAGGATTGCTACCACCTGCAATAATTTTCATACACGCCTCCGTTAAACTGCGAAACTTTCTCCGCAACCACAACTTGCAGTTGCATTAGGATTTTTTACTGTCAGGTAATTACCACCCAACTCTTTAACATAATCGACTGTACACCCAAACACAAACATTTCAGCCATCGGATCTAGTTCTAGTATATTGTCTATAACTTTACCTTCTGGTTCATTTGTAAATGTCCAGTCATACTTAAATCCACTACAACCTCCGCCTTGTACTGCTAACTTAACAAACTTTGCATCATGCTCTTTGATCATGTCTTGCAAGTAAGTCTTAGCAGATTCAGAAACTGTCAATGGAATTTGCATTATACTTTACCTTGTTCTTGTAATATTTTTCTATTGTTTAAATGTTCAGCTTCGATATCGCTTTTAGCTTGACCATGATATCTTACTGCCATATGCTCATCTATCATTTTATCGTTGATGTTTATACCTTCTGCCCATACAGTTCCAAGTATTCTACCAAATTTGCCTTTTTCATTGTCCAATTGTGTTGTAATTATTATATTATCAGACAAATGATTTGTCAGCCATTCTTTTGCTAGTAACCCAAACTTTTTTTCTTCTAGGTCTCTTGTTCTACTTTCTTCTGTATCAATACCGTACATACGTACCCTTGCTTCTAGCAAAACATCAAATCCCAAATCTACTATGCAATCAAATGTGTCACCGTCGATGATTTTTACAATGTTTTTTACCCTATATGAATAGGGACTTGGTGCACTCATAATTTTCTCCTTCTACAGAGTATTTATGAGCACTAGTGCCTTTTAGCATGCAAACTATCTTTAATATCCAATGCAGTTACAATGGGATCATTTGCATTTGTAATTGTCCTACCAATTATCAAATAATCAGCACCCATTGCTTTTGCTTCCATTGGTGATACTGTTCTGTGTTGTCCTGAATTTGTTCCTATTCCTGGACATACTTTAGTATATCTATGTAATCCATATAAATCTAATTCAGCTTCAGCTACAGTTTCTAAATCCATTGGACTACAAACAATACCCTTCATTATTTTTTGTGCTCGCTTCATATTGTCTTTCCACAACGTTTTTGTAGCACTAGGGACGTAGTTCAGTATGTCTAATAGATCACTTCCACTCCAACTGGTTAGATATGTTACTCCACATATCATAATACTGTCTTTAAAATCTTCTAATTCATCAAACACTGCTTGATTATTCAAAGTGCTAACAGTGGTCATTGTTGCACCTTTATCTACTATTTTCTGCATTACTGTTTTTACAGTATTTGGAGTGTCCCATAATTTACAGTCTATAAATAATTCTCCAAATTCATGATCTTTAATATAATTGCTTTCGTTCCATAATGCATGATTAATTTTAAAGCCGTCAACTACTCCTCTTAATTTGGCAACCATTTCTAATGCATCTAATGGATCAGTATAATCCAATGCTACTATTATCTTTGCCATTAATCTCCCTCCCCAGGTTCTTTACTTAAAAATTTTCCTTTTTTACCTTCATATCCCATTTTTGGATTGAAACTATCAGCATCTGGCATAGGTTCTTTTTGTTGTGTTATTACGGGCCATTTCTCAGAAAGTTCTGTATTCAGTGCTAACCATTGCTCTAAGTACGGTGTCATTTCTGTATCAGGAAAAATTGCTCCAGCAGGACATTCAGGTTCACATACGCCACAGTCAATACACTCATCAGGTTTGATGACAAGAGTATTTTCACCCTCATAAAAACAATCAACAGGACAAACTTCTACACAATCCGTATATTTGCATTTAACACAGGCATCACCTACTATGTATGTCATCAGTAAGTATCATTTCTATCATTTTAGTTTTAGTAAGTCTTCTATCTAATTCTATTCCAAATCTTTCTTCAGCTAATTCTACAAGATCATTTTTTGTTAGTTTTTGCAAAGTTTTATCATCAAGTTTTTCAATGCCCACCTTATGATTTTGTGGTTTTATTACTAATGTGCTAGTAGGCGTGGCATCTTTAAATACATCGTTCATTCAAATACTCCTAATATCATTTTGGCTTCTTCACTCATATTCCAAGGTCCAAAGGGTGGATCAAATGTAGTTATTACATCAACTGATTGTACTTCTTCAACATTAATCGTTGCGTCATGTATATCTTTTACTATATCATCAGCCGCAGGACAAAATGCACTTGTTAAAGTATGAGTAACTGTTACTTTAGGTAAATGCTCTAAGTCAATATCATATATAAGTCCCAAATCAAATACATTGATACTTATTTCAGGATCATATACATTTTTTAGATTTTCTATAATTTTATCTTTTGTTTCCATTGCATGCCACTAATTTAAAAGTAAGCATGTCTTCTTGACTTCTAAACCAACATTCATATCCATTTCGATATTGGTCATAACGAAATCCACCATACTTACTACCAAACAGTTCTTCTAAGAATCTATGAAATCCGTTTGGCTTTTTGTATCTACTGCTTTTTATAAAAACTGTACAGTAGTATCTATCGTCTTGTGTCCAATTTGCACACCATTCTAAATCATTCGTTGTGATAGATGGCACTGTTTGCTCCATGTTCTGCACATTCACAACTGACAACAAAA
>MDTE01072789.1_pt1 | contig 26979 bp, 26 predicted proteins | sample 811231 | NCBI WGS metagenome assembly MDTE01 (sample SAMN05326651, study PRJNA326480) | marine metagenome | isolation source: seawater | place: Indian Ocean: Red Sea | collected 2010
AGAAAGGTTTTTATCTTGACCTTTATTTCCTAGACTTGCTGAAGTTGCTGAATAAATAAGTTTTATTTTGTTATCTAAACAAAATTTAAAAACAGATTTTGAACCAATTGAGTTTGATTTATAACATTCATCGAATTTTTCAAAACTTTGAAAAATTCTAGCAAACTCACCAAAATGAAAAACTACATTAATTTTATTGTTATATTTATTTAAAATTTTGCTTATATTTAAAGTATCACCTTTTAAATATTTTACCCTTTTATTTTTAATATGATTTTTTTTAAATCCTGATGAGTAGTTGTCTAAACTTAGAATATTAAAATTAGTTTTTCTTAAAAGTAGATCTATTAGGTTTGATCCAACAAAACCTGCTCCACCGGTCACTACTATGAAATTTTTCATTTAAGATTTTAGCCTGGCAATGTCCTACTCTTCCATGTCTTAAGACAAAGTACCATCGGCGCTGAAAGGCTTGACTTCCGAGTTCGGTATGGGTTCGGGTATGACACTTTCGCAATAATTACCAGGCAATGGATATATATAAATAGAATTGATTATTGTAAAGTAAAATAATCAAAATATAAATTAAGTTTAGAAATGAGAATATCTATCATAATCCCTGTATATAATGAGGAAAAATTCATTTTAGAGGTTTTAAAAAAAGTAAATCAACAAAAGAAAAGATTTAATTTAGAAATTATCGTTTGTGACGATTGCTCAAATGATCAAACAAAAAATATACTTTTAGAAAACAAAGATTTTTACGATAAAATTTTATTCAACGATATCAATATGGGTAAAGGGTCTGCAATTATCAAGGCTTTAAATGAAGTAAGTGGAGATTACGTATTAATACAAGATGCAGATTTAGAATATAATCCCGAAGATTATGAAAAACTAATTTCTCCTGTTATAAAAAATGAAGCTGAGGTTGTTTATGGGACAAGATTTAAAGGATCAGAGGCCAAAAGAATTTTATATTTTAAAAATAGGGCAGCAAATTTTATATTAAGTTTACTAGTAAGCGTGCTTACAAATATTAATTTTTCTGATATTGAAACAGGTTACAAGCTTATCAAGACTAGCATAATTAAAAGTTTAAATCTTAAGGAGAATAGTTTTGCTATAGAAGTTGAAATCACTATGAAACTAGCAAAACATAAGCTTAGGTTTTTTGAGGTTGGTATCAGTTATAATGGAAGAACTTACGAAGAAGGTAAAAAAATTTCAATTAAAGATGGATTTATTGCTCTTCAAAAAATTTTTTATTATAAATTTTTTAGGTAAAATTACTTGCTGAGATCGTATATAAATAATCTTTTTCCAATTAGCTTAAATTCCAGTTTTTTATCATGATTTGCACAAATATTTGGTGCATTAAAACATGTTGTCCAAAAATTTTCATTTTTTGCAGATCTAACAAAAATAAAATTGTTTGAATTATCAATTTTGTAATTCAACTTAGGTTTTGCATACCAGGGGAAATCATTAAATCTGTACAAATCATTTCTATTAAATTCCTTAAAAATTCTATTTGCATTAGATATGTTAAAATAACCTAAAGAAATTATTAAAAAAATAATAAAATTTTTTTTATTAAATTCTTTAGTGTCTCCAATTATACTTTGAGTTATTAATAATAAAAATATTATTATACCGGCAAAACCAAATCTTAGCTGAGGGAAGTTAATTAACCAAATTAATAAAGACAAAATAATACCTATTAAAATTTTTATATCAAAACTTCTATAAAATTTATTTTTAAATATAAAAATTTTGAGGAAAGAAGTAACAACTATAAAAATCAATAAAAGTTTTCCAATTTTATTTAATCCATAAATATCAAGCCAATTATGCAGCCAATTAAAATTTTTATTATATTCTTTTTCAGATAATTTATTTTGTTTTTGGTGGTAAAAACCCCTAGACCAATTTTTTATAACTTTTTTGGAATTTTCTATTTTATCATAATTTAAATTCCAGTTTGAATCTTTAGATAACCCGCAGGTTTCTTTTATTAAATAATTTATACATCCTGTTTTTAGATAACTATTTGTAGAAAATACTGTGGAAAAAAGTAAAAAGAATATGATTAATGTTCTAAAATAAAACAATTCACTAATTTTTTTTTTAGAAATTAAAAAAAACAAAATTAAAGGAAAAAAATAAAGATTAGAAACTTTTATTAATATTGTAACTAAATAAATTAATAACAATTTCGTATTTTTTTCTTTTGAAATATTTTTTTTAAAAAGATATTCAAAAAAAATATATAATAGTAAAAACTGACCAATAAAATCATATCCAAATTCAGAGAGTCTTTTAAATTTTACAATAATTAAAAAAAATAATATCGATAATAAGAATGATTTTTTTTTGGTACTTATTTCAGACCATAGATATCCAATTAGTGATAAATATATAAGATAAATTGGTATATGAATTAAATCTAAATCATAATCACCCAATTTAAAAAAAACTTGGACATATGAATATATCGAAGAATAAAAATATCTTTCATCTAAGTTAGCAAGTCCAAATATTAAATAATCATTGGAGATTTCTCGTAAATGTTGAAAATGGTAAGAGGTAAAATCTTCATGAGTTTTTGAAATTAAAAGACCTATAAAAAATAAAAAAGTAGTAATAAAAATTAATTTTAAATTTTTTTGTTTATAAAAAAAAAAATAAAAAAATAAACCACAACAGAAAAATAATAAATTAAAGTAATTATTATTTGAAATTGTGAAATTGTATAAAAAAGATAGGGGTACGATTACTATTAAACTAAGAAAAAAAAATTTAAACTGATTTGTTTCCTTTATTGATGATTTAAAAATTAATTTGTCAGTAATTATTCCATAGCCTATAAAACTTATTAAACTTGTAAAAGTTATTAAAAAAAAAATCAAAGTATCAAAAATCATTATTTACTAAATTTTTTTAAATAAAATATGAGTATGATGTACTGAAGTATATAAATTAAAATAATTAAAAGCTTTGATAAATTCATAAAAAGCAAAATAATCGGATATAGTATCATAAAATTTAACATCACTAGAGTTTTTAAGTTTGAAAATTTATTTAATAAAAGATGATGTACATGTTCTCTATCTGGGCTGAATGGGTTTTTTTTGTTATACAATCTTAAAATAAATAATCTAAACATATCGATACCTGGGACCATCATTAAAATAAAAATTAAGTCTGCAGAAAGTTTTTTATCAAAGTTATAAATTTTGATTAAAATATATCCAATTATAAAAGAAATTAAATAAACCCCACTATCACCCATAAATATTTTGCCATCTTTATTTAGGGCAAATATTAATAACAACGAAATTAATAAAAAATATAGAAAATTAGTATTTATGCCTATTATAATTAAATAAAAAATTACTATTATAAAATAGCTTGCAGACTGTAAATTTGTTCCGTCAAACATATTACACGCGTTAATAAAAAGTAAAAAACAAAGTAGTGTAAAAACAAATGAATATTTTCCTAAAGATATATCCTGATTTATAAATGAAAAATTCAAGTTATTTATCACTATTGAGTTGTCAAATAATAAAGTTAAAGAAATTATAATTGTCAAAAATAATAATTTTAAATTTGGATTTAAATTAAATTTATCATCAAATGAACCTAAAAAAAAAATTAATAAAGAAGCTAAGAAAAAAATAATTAATTCATTTTTTGAAAAAAAATAATGGAATTGACTTTCATAATAAAGTCCAAAAAAATATAAAATTAAAAAAAGTAATAAATTAATAATTATTATAAATCCTCCTAAAAGCGGAGTTTTATTTTTATGAAGTTTTCTTTCGTTTGGAAGATCATAAATATTTAATAACTTGGAAATTTTTTGAAAATTGAAAAATATTAATAAATTTAAAAATACAAAATATGATAAGAAAAAGTTATTAATCATTTTTTGATCTAAAATATAATAAAAAACCAATTGGTAAATAAATTACTATTGATAGCCAATTATTATAAAAATTACCAAATGGTACTATAGGCCAAAAATTTATAAAAATTCCCAATAAAAGAATTAAATTTCTATCTTTAATTTTTTCTATTTTTTTAAAATTTCTATAAAAGAATTCTTTTAAAATATTAAATAAAGAATAACTAAAAATAATTAATAAAAATATAAATCCAATAATGCCATTTTCTGCTAATATTTGTAAATAAAGATTATGTGGATGTGTAGAGCAGCTGAACTTATTCACATAATACTTTTCATCTGCACATAATTTTCTAAACATTTTGTTGCCGACACCAAAATACTTATTGTCTTTGAACATCTTGAAAGCTGTTCTGTAATGAGAATCATAAACTTCAGTAAAAATAATTATTTTCTCGTCTTTAAGATTATGAAAAAAAATCCTATTAACAGGATCAATTAAATTATAGTAAATTGTCCAAGTAATTTTATTTTTAATCTCGTTTTTTTCAAATATTAATTCACTCGATTCTTCAATAATTTCAAATTGTTCAAAATTTTTTTTTTTAAAATTAAATGCAGTTGAAAGTAAAATAAGAACAGTTGAAACAATAAGAATATAATAAAAAATTAACTTTCTATATTTTGTAAAGATAAAGAAAAATAAGATGAAAAACAAAATATATAAAGCAATAGAAGCTCTAGAGCCTGCCATAAAAATAAACAATCCAAAAATAAATATTGTAAAAATTATTAAATAATTATTCTGTTTTAATGTAAGAATACATACTAGGAATAATGGTAATAATCTAACTAAATAACTTCCCATAACTCCCTCATCACCAAAAAGACTGTTAAGCTTATCAGGGTTCTCTATATGGAAACCTAAAAAATTAGAACCATTTACATATTGAAATAAACTATCAGAAAATAATATGGCTATTACAAATATTAATATTTTAGAAAATTTACCTAATAGCGTCTTATCTCGTTCTAAAAAAAATTTTATAGCAAAAATAAAAATTGAAAATCTTATATAAGTTAAAGAACTTTTAAGAGAAAAAAATAAATCATCTGCAAATAAAGATCGGCAAGAAATATAAAAATTAAAAAAAAGCAAAAATTTAAATAAATTATTATTTAAAAACTTAAAATTTTTTTCTTTGAACAGAATATATAGAAAAATAATATCAATTAAAACTACGCTTAAGTCAGATAGAAAAGCTCCTGAAATTAAAAAAGCTGGTAACAGAATTATCAAATAATTTGCTATTAAGTTTAGATTAATTGGCATAAAGTTTGTTTATCGTTTTTTCCCATTCAAGACTTGATTTTAGTATTTTATTAATTGAATTGTATTTTGGATTCCAATTCAAATTTTTTTTGATTTTACTAGTTTTTGCAACAATTTTGGTAATGTCTCCTTTTCTTCTTTCTCCAATTTGAATTTTAATTTTTTTTTTATTTAACTTATTAAACGCTTTAATAATTTCTAAAACAGAATAACCTTTACCGTATCCGCAATTAAATACATCGGATTTACCATTTTTTAAAAGATATTTGGAGGCATTGTAATGAGCCAATGCCAAGTCGTGGACATGCATATAATCTCTTACAGGTGTACCATCAATAGTAGGATAATTATTTCCATTAATAATTATTTTTTTTTGTTTAATAAAATTTTCACACAATTTTTTTATTAAGTGTGTACTTTTTTTCTTTGAAATTAAACCTGATCTTAATTTTATATCAGCTCCTGCTACATTAAAGTATCTTAAAATAACATATTTCATATTTTCTTTTTTTTTTAAAAAATTTTCACATTTAAGTTTTGAAAGAGCATACATACTTAATGGGTTAAGTTTTGATCTTTCTGAACAAGTGCCTGTTATTGAGTTACCATATACCGCTGCAGTGGATGAAAATATTATTTTTTTTAAACCAAATTTCTCACAAATTTTTATTAACTTTATAGTATTTTTAAAATTATTATTTAGATATTTATTAGGTTTGCTTACAGACTCCTCAACATCAATAAAAGCTGCAAAATGAAGTAAAATATCGAATTTGTATGTTTTTAATAATTTAGAAATTTTTTTATTATTTGCAATATTACATTTTATAAATTGTGCTTTCTTAGGTAAGTTTTTTTTATTTCCTGTAGATAAATTGTCAATAATAAATACCTCATGACCTTTATCTAAAAATAAATTTGCTGTTACACTTCCTATATATCCTGCACCGCCAGTTAAGAGAATTTTCATTTTAAGATTTCAGTAAATTCATTTTTTAAATTTTGTAAAATTTCTTTTTTATTAAAATATTTTTCAGAATAAACATAACCATTTTTACCCAAATCATTTTTGTATTTACTTGAATAACCTGCAAATATCTTAATATTTTTTGCTAATTCCTCATAATCTTCAGCTTTAGAAACTATGCCACAATTTGCTTTTTTTATTATGTCATGCGCTTCTCCTGAAATAGATGCTATAATTGGTTTGCCGATAGACATATAGGTTTGAAGTTTTCCAGGTATTGTTTTGCTAAATGTGTCGTTATCCTTAAGACTTAAATAAAGCGCATCAGCATAATTAGTGTAGGATTTTATCTTTGTGATAGGAATTGAATTTAAAAGTCTTATTTCATCTATTAAATTATTTTTTAAAATTTTTTCTTTTAAATTATTTTTCCATCTTCCATCTCCCACTATTAACCACTCAATTTTTAAAGTTTTCTTGAGAATTAAAGCGGCTTGAACCATTGTATCAAAAGATTGAGCTTCACCGATATTTCCAGTGAACATTATTCTTAGAGTGTTTTGGTTCTTTTTAGGCCCGATATCATCAGATTCATCTAAATCATCTTGTGATATTTTATCCTCAGGCCAAGAAGGGAAAAAAATACATTTTGTATTTGTGGTTTGGATAATTTCATTTTTAATTGACTCTGATTGAGCAAGAATCAAGTGACTATTATCATATATGTATAATGTTAATTTTTTTAAAATTTTAATTAAAAATTTATTTTCAATAATTTTTAAATCAATAATTGTATTTGGCCATAAATCTAATACCCATAATACAACCTTTTTTTTAAAAATTTTGTTTATTATTAAAATTGGAATAGCGCTCAAAATTGGAGATGGACAAAATATAAATATTATATCCTTTTTTTTTTTAAAAAGTGTAAAAATAGAATAAAAAAAAGACATTATCAAAAATGTTATATAGTTTAATATTATTGAAATATTATTTGATGATCTCCCAAAAACAGGAACTCTAATAATTTTTGAATTAGAATAGATTTGATCTTTACTTTTTTTAAAATCTTTAAAATTTTTATAACTAGGATAGCTAGGATAAGAAGTTAAAACTGTATTGTCTTTACTATTGAATTCCTCAACTAATTCATTAATCCTAAAGTTTTCTGGCCAAAAGTATTGTGTAAAGAAAAGTATCTTCAATTTTAAGACTCTTTTTTCCAATTATATTCATTAATATAATTAGTATAACTTAGTAAAAGATTTAAAAATACCTCAGAAAAATTATCACAATTATAATCATCAATTAAATTTGGCATAGATGTTTTCATAGATAAAAATTTGTCAATTATTTCAATATTAAAATGTGCCATTGGAACTGCACCAAATTCAAAACCTTCCTGTCTTTCATTTGTTGATCGTAAATTAATGGCTTTAAAGCCCATTATATTTGACTCTTCTGTAATTGAGCCACTATCTGAAAGAACACATTTTGAGTTTATTTGCAAATTGCAATAATCAATATATGAAAATGGTTTATGAAAAATGATATTATGGAATTTTTTAAACCATTTTTTTAATTTTTTCATTGTCCTAGGATGGGTAGAGAATAATATTTTATAATTTGACTTACTATTTAAATTTTTTAACAAGCTAATTAATTTTTGTAAATTCTGAGCATTTTCAATATTTTCTTCCCTATGAACACTTAACAAAAAATAATTATTTTTATTTAAATTTAATTTTTTTAATATTTTAGAATTTGATATCTTGTTTTCATAATATTTATAAACCTCTGTAAGTGGACTTCCTATTTTAAATACACTATCAGGACTTATATTTTCTCTTAAAAGATTCTCTCTAGCTACCTTGCTATAAGTTACATTTATATCAGAAATATGATCAATTATTTTTCTATTAATTTCTTCTGGAACTCTCTCATCATAACATCTGTTTCCAGCCTCAACATGAAAAATAGGAATTTTTAATCTTTTTGCGCAATAAGCAGATAAACAACTGTTTGTATCACCAAGTATAACAAATGCATCTGGTTTTTCCTTAATTAAAATTTTTTCTACTTTAATCAAAATTTTTGAAATTGAGTCAACTGATGACAAGCCCTTACTTTTCAATTGATAATCTGGCTTCCTTAAAGACAAATCTTTAAAAAAAATTTTATTTAATTCAAAGTCAAAGTTTTGCCCTGTGTGAATTAATTTATGTATTACATGTTTGTCTAAACAGTTAATAACACGAGATAATCTTATTAATTCGGGTCTTGTACCAACAACAGTGAGGACTTTAAAATTTTTCATATTCGATAAGTATCTGGTTTTTTTTTATTATAAGCTTCGTTACTCCAAAGCAAAACAGTTAATTCATCTTTTCCAATATTCTTAATGTAGTGTTGCCAGCCAGGTATTGTTTCTATTACTTCGGGAACTTTATAATTCAATAAATATTCAATTTTTTTGTTAGACGAAATGTCTTTCATATAAAATTTTGCTTTCCCATTAACTACCAAAAATTTTTCAACTTTAGAATGATGAAAGTGATGTCCTCTAATTTTATTTTTTTTTGCCTTAAATATTGAAAATTGACCATTATTATTTGTTTTAATAAATTCGGTAAACGATCCTCTGTCATCTTTATGATCTAAAAGTTTATATTTAATCTTTTTTTTCGGTAAAAAAGAAATAAACGTTGAATAAAGGTTTTTTACAAATTCATTGTTAAAATTATGGATTTTATTTGAATTTCGTTTTGACTCGAATCTTAAAATTAAATTTAAAATATTTTGAACTGAAATTTTTTTAATTTTATTATATTTAGAAATAATCTTTATTTTATTATTTTTGGTTTTTATTAGATTTATAAGCAAAGTTATTAAATCATCTATATATAACAAATTTAAAACTCGATTTGGATTTATTATCTTATTTTTTTTACCTCTAGAAACATTGTAGCAAAATGTACTTACAACACTATTGTAATTAGGTTTTGACCACTTTCCATAAATATTTGGAAGTCTTAAAATTATAAGTTCTGATTTATTTTTTTTTGAAAAATTTAATAATATTTCTTCACATTTTTTTTTAGATTTACCATAATCATTTCTTAAATTTGCTTGAGTAGAGGAACTAAAAATAATTTTTTTTTTAAGATTTTTTTTAGATAAAAATTCACAGAGATAATTTGTAAATTTAATATTATCATTTTGAAAGTTATATTTTTTTTTTTTCTTTATTTACTCCAGCAAAATGGAAAATTATTTCTGATTTTTCTAAAATATCATTAATTCTTTTTTTTTTTGTTTTTCTATCTATTTTAAAAATTTTAAAGTTTTTATTAAATATTAAATTAAAAATTAAATTTTTTGCTATAAATCCATTGGAACCTGTTATAGCTATATTCATTGAGTATCGTATTTGATAATAGGTGATAATAATTTTTGAGTATCAGAAACAGATAATCTTCTGGTGTTTTCAGAGGTATAATCTACTTTTATTTTGTTTTTTTTACCCTTGGAGAAAAATTTTTCATAATTAAGATCTCTATTATCAAAATTAATTTTATAATAATCTCTATATTCAATTGACTTATTTAATTCTTCTTTTGTAATTAGAGTCTCGTGATGTTTTTCTCCATGTCTTGAACCAATTATTTTTATTTTTACTTTTTTTGAAGTAATTCTGGATACAGCATTAAGTATAGTATCTATTGTTGCAGCTGGGGATTTTTTAACAAAAATTTCTCCATTTTTTCCTTCCTTAAATGCAAAAAAAACTAATTTAATAGCATCTTTCATTGTCATCATAAATCTTGTCATATTTTTATCAGTAACAGTAACATCTTTATTTTCCCTAATTTGCTTTACAAATAATGGAATTACTGAACCTCTAGAATAAATTACGTTCCCATACCTTGTAATACAAATTTGAGTTTGCTTTAAATTCCGTGACTTAGCTATTATTACTTTTTCCATCATTGATTTAGATACACCCATCGCATTAATCGGATAAACTGCCTTATCGGTACTTAGACAAATTATTTTTTTAACATTAAATTTAATTGCGCAATTTAACAAATTTTCAACTCCCAAAATATTTGTTTTAACAGCTTCCATTGGATAAAATTCACATGAAGGGACTTGTTTGAGAGCTGCTGCATGAAAAATATAATCTACATTTTTTACAACATTTTCCAGACTCTTTTCATCTCTTATATCACCTAAATAAAATTTTAACCTTTGATCACTAAATCTTTTTCTCATATCGTCTTGCTTTTTCTCGTCTCTACTAAAAATTCTTATTTCAGATACTCTAGTGTTTAAAAGTTCTTTGGTCATAGCGGTTCCAAAAGAACCTGTGCCACCCGTAATCAATATAATTTTTTTATTAAATAATTTAGTCATACCAACTATCTATTTTGGATTTTTTCTTATATTTTTTTCTATCAATATAACCTCTTATATAAGAGAACAATCTTAAATAATCATATAAAAACAAAAACTTAAAATTCTTGATTTTATCTGTTTTTATAATTAATTTTTCAAATCCCAAAATTAAACTATAAACATGAGGAATGAAAAACAAAGCTTTTATAAAAAAGTTGTTCTCAATTTGACCATAAATTGTTGATTTTGCCAAAGATTCATCAATTTTTAAAAGATTGCTCATACCATCTCTAGCTAGATGATAATATTTTTTTGAGTATCGATGAATGCTAGGCAAGCCTTCATCGTGAACTATTGATGCCTTAGACCTGAGTAATCTAAATCCATTTTTATAACATCTATTTGCAAATTCATGATCTTCGAAACCGTAACCAGTAAATTTCTCATTAAAATAACCAAGAGATGAAATTTTTTTTGACTTTCTAAAAGCCATATTCATAGCAACTATCTTATCAGGTAATATATTATTTGAAAAATATTTGTCTTTTTTAAAATGTCTTTGATCTCTATATTTTATATGATTGTAATTTAAAATATAACTTTTAGGATAATCAACAATACCTGAAAGTATAGTTTTGTCATCAATTTTTTTGAAATCATTTAAATAATCTAAAATGAATTTTTTTTTTGGAATACAATCATCATCAATTAAAATTATATTATTGTACTTTGATTTATTAATACCATGATTTCTTTTTGCTGATAAATTATTTTTTGTAATATTTATATATTTAACTTTAAAATTTTTTTTATTAATTTTAAGTTTTTTTTTATTATATTTACTAAAACTATCACATATCAAAATCTCTATATTAATACTTTTTAATATTTGCTTTTGTATTGTTTTTATAATTTTAAATACTTGATTTTCTCTTTTATAAGTTGGAATAATTATGCTTATGTCTATTTTTGACATTAAATTAAATCTTAATTAACTCAGAGCCTTTCTCATAAAATGAAAAGTCTATATAATTTAATTTATTCAAACTATTTATTAAACTTTTTTTATTTTTTGGTTGTATAACAAATAAAAAATATCCACCACCTCCAGCACCTAACAATTTACCACCAATCGCGCCTGAGTTTAATGCAGTTTTGTATATATCATCTAAATCCAATGAAGAAACACTTTGATCTAAATTTTTTTTTAAAATCCAGTTCTCATGTAAAATTTCTCCACAACTTTTAAAATTTTTATTTAATAATTCTTTTTCAAAATTTTGTGCTAAATTTGATAATTTTTCAAAATTAATAAATTGATTTCCAGATTTTTTTATTTTACTCAAAATATTATCTGCTTTACGATTAATTCCTGTATAAAAAAGAGCTAAATGATTATTGAATTTTTTTAAATTTATTTCTGATGTATTTATTTTTTTTACTTTTACTTTTTTGTTATAAAATTCAATTTTATTCAAACCACCAAATGCTGTAGAGTACTGATCTTGCATACCGATAGGCTTTTTGCATTTTTGTATTTCTATTTCACATGCTTTTTCAGCTATTAATCTACTGTTCGTATTTATTCCTTTAAAACCAGATAAAACATTGCTTATTCCAACAGCTAAAGCACTTGATGAGGCTAGACCGCTACCTGAAGAAGGTATGTCTGCAATAGTTGTTAATTCTATGCCATTTTTTATATTAAATATCTTTAGACCTTCTCTGATTATATCATGTTTTATATTTTCTACTTTTTTTACATTTTCAGTTGTTGAATAAGAAATTCTGCATTCATCGTTATATTTTTTATTTAATGCAACATACATAAATTTATTGATTGTAGTTACAATGACTCTTCCTCTTAGGTTTGATTTATCATTAAAATAGTCTGTACCACCTCCGACAAAACTTATTCTAAGTGGAGTTTTTGACAATAGCATAATTTAACTTATATTGCGTGAAATGAAATTTCCAATAAAAAAATATAAAAAAGTTTATGATTTTAAAAACGATTACTATGATGATTTTAAATCATCATTTGAAAACATAAAATTTGAAAATCTTAATGATATAATTGAAATTTTAGATAGAGCATATAAAAATAAAAATGTTAAAGTTTTTGTTTGTGGAAATGGTGGATCGGCTGCACTTGCCAACCATTTTGCATGTGATCATCAAAAACTTTTAAACAATGTTGGTCCTTTAAGACCTTTTATTATTAGTCTATCTTCTAATACAGCATTAATGTCAGCAATTTCAAATGATAATAATTATGAGTATGTCTTTAGCGATCAAATAAAACAAATTGGAAAAAAATCTGATATTCTTATAACAATCAGTTCATCTGGAAATTCAAAAAACATTGTAAATGCGATAAAAATTGCAAAAAAAATGTCTATAACTTCAATATCTTTAACTGGATTTGATGGAGGGAAATCAAAAAAGATAGCCGATAAAAATATTCACATAAATTCACACAATTATGGAATTGTAGAAAGTTTGCATCATACAATTATGAATATTATTTCACAGTATATAAAGAATAAATACTTATCCTCTAAAGAAATAAAAAAAATTAAATTTTGATAAATAAAAAATTAAATAGACCCTTGTGATTAATTTTTATTAAAAAAAAATTTGAATTAAATGTACTTTTTTTTTCTCCCTTTAATATTTATCTTTTCATTATACTCACTATCCAACCTTTTTAATAAAAAACTCAAACTAGATGAATTTGAGAAACCTATTTTTTCATTAGGTTTAATTATTCTTATCTTAAACTACTTATATTTTAATTTTAATATAAAATTAGAAATAATTTTTTTTTTAATAGTCATTTTAACTATTTTATCACTTTTAATCTTATTATTTAGAAAGAAATCTTTTTTACATTTAAAAGAAATTTCATTTATTATATTACTTGTAACTACCCTTTTCACTATAGTTGGAATTATTTATGGTGAACAATTTTATGTATTTAGAGGAAATATCCATGATCATTTTGTATACTTAAGCACAGGTTTGGCTTTCAATTCATATAATCATGCAGAATTGATCAATTTAAAAGAAAATTTTCCTTCTCAATTAGAAAATGAATTTTACTTAAAACATATTTTAAATCTTATTTATTACAGGCCATCAATTCAATTATTTTTAGGTTTATTGTTAAATTTTAAATTTATTAATGTAATTGAGGTAAGTTATATTTTCAAAATCATAAATACAATTTTAGTTTCATTAGCATCAACAAGATTTTTTTTTAAATTAACTAAAAACTTAAATAGTAGCATATTTTTATCCTTAGGTTTTGTCTTCAGTTTTTATTATTTTTATAATTTTGAAATAGATGCTTTCTCATTAATTTTTTCTTTATCTTTTATGTTTTTAATATTTAGTTATTTATTAGAGCTTCCAGAAAATTTAGATAAGAAAAATTTTATCTTTTATTTTAAAATTGGAATAATTGGAGCTACAGCTTTTATAATTTACCCTAATGGATTTTCGGTAATAATGGTTCCGATTTTTTTTTATGTTGTTTATTTAATCAAGTATTCTAAATATTTTAAGCAATACATACTTAATCTTTTATTTGCTGGAACATTGTTTTGTTTAATAATTTACCCAACATATGAATCTACAATTATTTATTTAATTGAAAAAGAAATTCCAGTTGGATTAAAACATAAAGTTGATTTTTGGGGTTACTATGGTGCGTTTATTTTTGGTAAAGATAATCCTATACATAATGCTGCAATTGTTACAGAAGTAAAACAATTATGGTTGGATAATAGTTCTTTGATTAAAGTAATCCCTAAAATTATTAAAATAAACTTAGAAAATAATCCATTTTTTATAATAAATATAATTCCTTCGATATTTGGATTTTATCATTTTACGTTATCAGAAAACTATGGTTTTTTAAATTTATTTTTATTTATAATTTTATTTTTTTTAAATTTAGTAATCATAAAAAGACTATTTAAAAATTTTCAATCAATTTTGAAAATTCAAAATAAATTTAATATTTTTTTAAAAATTTTTTTATTTTATTTTGTCTTATTTTTTATTTTTTTAATAATCACTAATCAGCTTTGGTCGGCTATAAAGCTTTATTTTATTATATCTCCAATAATGTTCATTTTGATATCTTTAGATTTCAAAAAAAAAACATCCAAATTCAATAAAAAATATTTATTAATCATGTTGGTAATTTTACCTATTTATAAATACAGTGAGTTTAACCACGGTATTGGAAAGCTAGATTCATTTCCTTCAATAATCAAAAAGAATAGTAAATTTAACTTTAAATGGAGTATTGACAGAAAAAAACTAAAAAAATGCAAAAATATTGATTTTGATTTAAATGATAAGTTTCATAAAATTTATGTATCTTTAATTTTTAAAAACATGAATTTAGATTATGATGGTGTAGATTGTAAAATAAAATTATCTAATGGAAAATTTGAAATAAGAAAAATTTAATGAGTATATCTGTAATAGTACCTGTTTATAATGAGAGTGAAAGCATAGAGGTATTTTTAGATAGAATTATCCCAGTCCTAAAAAAAATAGAGGTAGACTACGAGATAATATTTATCTTAGATCCCTCGAGTGATAATACTGAGGAAATAATTTTAAATTGTTTAAAAATAAATCCTAAAATTAAACTTATCAAATTATCAAGAAGATTTGGTCAGCCGGCAGCAACACTTGCTGGAATACATCATGCAAAACTAGAAAATGTTATTTTTATAGATGTAGACCTTCAAGATCCTCCAGAATTAATTATTGATATGTATAAATTTTCTAAACAAGGATATGATACGATTTTAGCTAAAAGAAAAAAGAAAAAAGGAGAAAATCCATTACGAAATTTTATTTCAAAAATAGGTTACTTTCTTATTTCTAAATTGAGCGATACAAATATCCCGTCAAATGTTGGTGAATACAGATTAATTTCAAAGAAGATATTAAATGAAATTAAGAGACTTAACGAAGCTGATTTTTTTTTAAGAGGTATTAATTCTTATATTGGATTTTCACATAAAATAATTGAATTTGATAGAGATCCAAGAATTAAAGGATCAACAAAGTACAATAAATTTACTGGATCATTAAAAATTGGTTTAAACGGTATATTTTCTTTTAGTACAAAACTTTTACATTTAATAACAATTTTATCTACCTTAAGTTTTTTATTTTCTTTAATAATATTTATTTTATATCTTGTATTAACTTCATTAAAATTGTTTGTTTTTAAATACCAATTTTTTATTATTACTTTAATTTTATTAGTATCGTCTCTTATATTTTTTTCTCTTGGCATTATTTCAGAATATTTAGCAAGATTAGTACCTGACATAAAAAAAAGGCCACCATATATCATTGATAAAAAGTATAATTTTACAGAAAATAATAAATGAAAGAAGTGATAATAATTACTGGAATTGCAGGAATGGTTGGATCAAATCTTCTTGAAAAATATATAAAACAGAAAAAAATTATTATTGGAATTGACAATTTAGCTTTAGGGAAAAAAAAATTTATTAGTCATCATTTAAATAAAAAAAATTTTTTTTTTTTTTAATTTAGATTTAAGTAAAAAATTTAATTCAAAAAATATAGATAAAATTTTAAAAAAGAGAAAACTAAAGGAAATTTGGTTGCTTGCATCTAACTCTGATATTGGCAAAGGAATTCAAAACAGTTATTTAGATTTAAATAATACTTTTTTAACAACAATTAACTCGCTTGAAATCCTAAAACCTTACTTAAAAAAAAATACAAAAATATTATTTACATCTACTTCGGCAATCTATGGAAATGTCTCTAAACCAATTTCAGAGAGTAATACTGTATTAAATCCAATTAGTAATTATGGATCAATGAAGTTAGCTAGTGAAGTTTATATTTCATCATATTCTCACTTAAATAATCTTAAGGCCATAATATTTAGATTTCCAAATGTTGTGGGTAAAAATTTAACTCATGGATTATTGTATGATATGAAAAAAAAAATTAATTCTAAGAAGAAATTTTTACAAGTTCTTGGAAATGGTGAACAGCAAAAGCCATATTCTCATGTAAACGAAATATTAAAATGTATGATTTATGTTAAAAAAAAAAAACTTATTAAAAATTTAAATGTTTTTAATATTGGAAATAGCGATAAAGGGATGAGGGTAAAAGATATTGTCAAAATAATGCACAATAAATATAAATCAAAAAAAGTTATAAAATATGAAAAAAAAGATATTGGTTGGAAAGGAGATGTACCTAATTACAGATATAATACCGATAAAATAAACAATTTAGGATTTAAATTCAAAATTAATTCATACAATTCAATTTTAAAAGCTATTAAAGAAAATTTTTAATGCTTGCAATAGTCATACCAATTGGTGGAGAAGGAAGCAGGGTTTCAAACTTAACCAAAGGAAAAGCTAAAGCTGAACTTAATATTTATAAAAATAAAAAAATTATCGATTTTCAAGTACAACAAGTTTCAAAACTTAAAAGAAAAATAATTTTTCTTTCTAATCCAAAATTTATTACTTTGAATAATTATATTAAAAAAAAATATAATTATTTAAATGTAGAAATTTTAAATGAGGATAAAAAATTAGGAACAGGTGGATGTTTAAATGCTTTAAAAAAATTTAATTTTAGAACATTTTTAATTATTTATGGTGACTTAATATTTAACATTGATCTAAAAAAAATAATAAATTTTCATAGAAAAAAAAAATCTGAATGTACATTGGTTGTGCATCCTAATAATCATCCGTTTGACAGTGATTGTATCGAGGTTGATAAAGAGTCTAAATCAAAAAAAATTTTTTTTAAACCACATTCAAATAAAATAGTTCCAAACCTTTGTTTTTCTGGAATTCAAGTAATAAATAAAAAATTACTTTCATTTGTAAAAATGAATAAATTTCAAGATTTCTCAAAAGATATTTTAAAGAAAAATGAAAATAAAATTAAAATTTTTGCTTATAATACTAGAGAATACATTAAAGATGCAGGTACGCCAGAGAGAATTATACAAATTAGAAAAGAACTAAAAACATTTAAATATAAAAAAGGAAATATAAATAAAAAAATTCCAGCAATTTTTCTCGATAAAGATGGTGTTATAAACAAGCTAAATAAAAATAAAAATTATCAAGATATAAATAAGTTTGAAGTAAATGCTTTAAAAGCTATCAAAATAATTAATGAAACTGGTTATCTGGTAATAATAGTAACTAATCAACCAGCTATTGCGAAAGGAATAATAACTGAGAATTTTTTTTTAAAAGATGTAAATAAATTATCCTATAAACTTTCAAAATATAAAGCATTTTTTGATAAACTATATTATTGTCCTCATCATCCAGAAAAAGGTTTTGAAAATGAAATTAAAAAATTAAAATTTAATTGTAACTGTAGGAAACCTAGAAATGGATTATTTTTAAAAGCAATAAAAAATCTAAACATTGATATACAAAAATCATACGTAATTGGTGATCAATTATCAGATTATTTAGCAAGTAAAAAAACTAATTTAAAATTTATTGGAGTAAATAATCCAAAAGTATTCAAAAATAATAAAATTTTATACAAAAAGAATCTCTATGTTGCTGTAGAATATATATTTAAAAAGAATTTTTAAAATTAGATACTTTGATTTGAATAATTAAAAATATATTAAGTTCTATTAATGGGACAAGAAAAGGGAAAAAAAATTTTTTATTCCCTGCAAAATAATAATTAATTATTTTCATTATATTTTGTGCAGGCGTAATATGATCTCTAGCATCATCTAAATCTTTCTCCTTCAATTTATTCCATCCATAGTATTTTTTTTGTTTAAAAAAAGAAATATATTGTAAAAACCTCCAAACTAAACCTGGATCGCAAGGAATGGCAATTGAAATTATAGCTTTAGAGTCAATCATATTTATTAACTTGATGAAATCATCTTCAAAGTAACGAAAATGCTCAAAAGTATGTGAAGAAATTAATCTAGAATATTTTATTTTTATTTTACTCTGTTTTAATTTTTTATGATCGATAAAATTAAATTTAATTTTTTTATACTTTTTTTTTAATTTTTTTACTTCATTTTTAAAAATTTTATCATCTAAAATTGTATAAGTTTTAATTTGAGATGTATCCATATAATCAATATGGGGTCTGGCTCCGCCGCCAACCTCTAAAATGTGCTTATTGTTAATTTTATCTACTCTAAAGTCTAATAGTTTATGATTTAAATAGTATAAGACTTTAGATAAGCCTGTGTAGGTTGCTTTTTGATAATTATTATTTTGATATATATTATTAGGAAGTTTTGCTTTTTTAAACATATTATTATATTGCACTTTTTAGATTAAAACAGAACTTAATATTGTTTAATTTGAAAGTAAAATAATAATTAAAAAATGTACAAAATTAAATCAACTGAAAATTTATTTTTAATAACAATAATTCTACTAACCATTTTATATCTTTATATTGGAAATTCTTTTTGGAATTTTTTTTTAGTTCCTGTGGGTGATATATATAATAATTTTACTGATTTAAAATGCGTTCAAAGTTGGTCAAGACTTTATGAAGATTTCTCTTATAATCATATTATTTATAATGATATATCGGGATGCAAACTAAATTACCCTAATATTTGGGTTCCAATTTCAAAATTTATATTAAGTGAAACCTATACTTATATTTATCTAATTATTTGTTTTTTTTTTTATAATTTCATTTTTTATTATTTTATAAAATTATATAGATCTTATTATTTCATTTATGTTTATTTGAGTGGCCCAAGTTTGTTAATGCTAGAAAGAGGAAATGTTGAAATTATCATTTTAATTTTTTTATTTTTTTCAATAATTCAAAAAAACATTTTAAAACTGATTTTTCTTTATACGAGTATAATTCTAAAAATTTTTCCTATTTTTTCTTTAATAAGTTTAATTTCAAAAAAATATAAAAAATATTTAACTTATAGTATAATTTTTACTTTCATTTATATTTTTTTGTCGTTTGATCAATTTAATTATATATTTAGCAACACGCCTAGCTCTGGAGATATGAGTTATGGAACAGCAGCAATAGTTGCTAATTTAGAAAGACACTTTGGTTTAATTTTAAATAGCTATATTCTTAGTGCTATTTTTATAATTTTAACTTTTGTTTTTTATATTTTTTATTTTAAAAAAAAATTAAATAAATTAAATTATTTTAAAGGAGAAATGTATTTGTATGGCGCAAGTATTTATTGTGCAACATTTTTATTAGGAAGCAATCACGATTATAGAATGATTTTTTTATTGTTTACACTTCCTTTAATACTTAATTTAAATCTAAAAATTTTTAAATTTACATTCTTAATTTTAATAATTTTATCATTTGAACTTCATAGGATGATTTATTTTTTTGGTTTTTTTGGTGGTGTTTTGAATACATTTTCAAAAATACTTCTATACTTTTTATTATCTCAAATTTCTATAGACATAATAATGAAAAATTTCTATAGTTTTAATTCATCGAAGAAAATTAAATCTTTATAATATGATTAATAGTCACTCTTACATTAATCTAAAAGCATTTATTCGAATCAAAATAATCACTAAAGATTATAAAAAAATTTAATGAAACAAATTGGAATATGTTTGCCTTCGTATAATGAGTCAGAGAATATTGTTCAATTAATTAATAAAATACTCGAAACAGGAAATAACATTATTATATGTGTGGTGGATGATAATAGTCCAGACAATACATACGATTTAATTAATCAAAAATTTTCTAATAATGAAAATATCAAAATCATAAAAAGAGAGTCTAAAGATGGTCGAGGCAGTGCTGTGTGGGAAGGTTTTTACTATCTTTACAATTCAAATAAAAATATCAATATTTTCATTGAGATGGATTGTGATTTTTCTCACTCAATTGAAGATTTAAAAAAAGGCATAAAGATATTTGAAAATAATAATTGTGATGTTTTACTTGGATCAAGATACCCCGATGGAATAATTGTAAATTGGAGCGTTAAAAGGAGGGTTTTTAGTTTTTTAGCTAATTTATTAATTAAGTTTTTAATAAACAAAAATATATTTGATTATACTAATGGATTTAGATTTTATAATAATAAAGCTATAAGAATTCTTCTAGAAAATAAACCTATCAATAAAGGATACATCTATTTAAGTGAATCGATTACTTTTTTTCTTATAAATAAATTAAAAATTAAATCTTTTCCAATTTATTTTAAAAATAGAATTAGAGGAAAAAGTAATACAAATTTAAAAGAGATCTATAATTCAATAATAGGTATTTTTAAAATAAGTAACTTTTATAGAAAATGTAAAAAAAATCAAAAATTATAATAACTACATATACAGGAACTTTTTAATTATTAAATCACAATGTTTTAAAGAAATTTTGCGTAGTAAATATCTGTCATATAGAAGATATTTTTTTTAGATTTAATTATTTTCATTTTTTGCCTAATTATACCAAGCTGTTCTTTATGTGATGAAATTGTACCAGCGTGTGCATCAAAGTTTAAAGTAATATTTTTTGCTATCTTGCTCAAAAAATTTTGCTTTCCTATACCAATTATAAACTCACAATTTGGATTAAATGATTTTATATAATCCAGTAATTTTGCAATTCTATCTTTATGCATATACATTAAAACATGATTAAAAATTATTATATTAAAGTTAACATTTTCTATATTATCAATTTCTGATAAGTAAGGATTAATGTCGTAATTAATAATTTTTTTATTTAATAATTTTTGAAGTTGTTTTTCACCACAACCATAATCTAAAATTTTTTTTTCTAAGGAGTGTAAATTTCCTATCTTAATAATTTCATATAAAATTCTATTAAAATATAAATTTTTTATTCCTGTATATTTAGTTATTTGAGCCATAAAATTCAGAAATATAGTAACAATATTCTTCAATTTTTTTTGAGGAAATTTTTGGGTGTGATGGTAAACAGATTAATTGATTTTCATAATTTATTGAATTGTTACTATGAAGTATCTCAATAATATCGTCACAATTTGAGTAAAAATGAAATCTTGTTTCAAGACCTTTGCTCAATAAAAATTTTACTAAATCATCTCTTTTTTTTGTAATAATTGGATAATCTAAAAAATTTTGATAATTGAAATCTTTAATTTTAATTATCTTAATATGCTCATGATTGTCAAAATAATTTTGATAAATCTTATTATTCTCCATTCTTTTATTTATCTCTTTTTCATAATCATTTTTCTTAAGATAATTATTTATAATATTTAAACTTAAACCTGAAATTTTAGAATAATAGTTCTTTGGTAAGTTGATTTTGCTTTTAAATTTTAACGCTGGATAAAATAAATTTAATAATGGTAAAATTTTTTTTGCAGTAGCTATTTTAATTATATAAAAGAAAAAATAGTTATAAACAAATCTGGATAAAGAAATTTTTAAAACTACATATAACAAAATTTTCTTAAAATATAAAAAATTAGGAAATTTTTTAAATTCACTATTTTTTTTAGTTGCAAATTTGTAAATTTCTTCATTAGATGTAACTAAAGAACCCCCAAAGATTGCACAAATATTTTTCATTATGCCAAAACTAAAAATACTTACATCACCAATTGAGCCAGCATAAATTTTTTTATTTTCCTTTAGCGTATAGTTACCAAAATAGATTGCACAATCCTCGATAAGCAAAATATCATTTTCTTCACATAATTTCTTAATAGTTTCAGCATGCTCATAATCATTAAACATATTTGTATAAAGAAGCGCAGCTGTTTTATTTGATATTTTTTCTTTGATTTTATCTATACTCATTACACCTAGATCGCTATCAATATCAATTAAGTTTATTTTGAATTTATAATTTTTCATAATATCGATCATTTCTTTTAGATTATATGAACAGGCTATGATTTCATTTTTATGAGGTTTTTTTTGCTTTAGGAATTCAAGTATTACAATAAGACCTGTTCTGCACATACCAAAAAATTCAATATATTTTTTGTTTGTCATCTCTAATAATTTTTTTGATACATCTTTTTTTGATAAATTATTATTTAAAAATAAACTCAAAAATAAATTTTTAAATTTAAGATAAATGTAAACTCTAGAAATTTTCATTAAGATAAAATTATTTTTATTATATATTTTATTATAAAGATATTTTAAACAATTTTTCCTATTCTCAATGCATTTGCCATTATCAAACCTGTGGGAAATTTTGAATTGTTTTTAGGTATAGCACTACCATCTACAATAAATAAATTTTTATGATCCTTTAATTCACAATTCTCACTTAAAGTTAAATTTTTATCTTTGCCATTAATTGGTATAGTTCCTATATAATGATTATCATGTCCAATTTTTGGTATTAAATTTAATTTAAAAGAAAATATTAAATTATTTTTATGTAAATATTCAAAAAGCATTTTTGATACTTTTAACAATTCTTTTCTAATCTTGTAATTTTTATTATCAGTCGTTCTTAAATATAAAAAATTATTTTTATTTAATTTAAGATTTATATTACTTAAATTGCTATCTAAATATAAATTAAAAAATAATAAATTATTTTGAAAATATTCATAAAACTTTTTTGAAATTCCATTTTTCATAAAAAAAAAATCATTTAATATTTTATTTTTTATAATTGGACTTGAGCTTCTAAAATTTACTGTAGAGTAATTAGTTTGGTTTTTAGAAAATATTTTACATGCAAGTTTAGATGAAGAAAAATTATCTAAAGGAATTTTTTCTTTTAATAAAAACAAACCAAATAGCATAGGGTTATGAAAAACTCTTAAAGATTTATTAATATTCAACATTTCACAAATTAATTTTGTTGTTGAAATTGTTCCGGCTGCAAGGATTAGTTTTTTTGTTTTTATTATAATTTTTTTTCTATTATTTTCACAATATACTAAATAGCTATTGTTTAATTTTTGAATTTTATAAACAAAATATTGCAATTTTTCAAATCTACTATTTTTTTTATTGAGTAAAATATTTGGTGATAAAATTTTTTTAGTTTTTGAATTTTGAGCAATACAATTATCAAAAAAATTAAATTTTTGATTTGATAAGTTGGTAATAATCTTATTGAAGGTTTTATTTTTATTTTTAATATTATTATTAAAACTTTTTAAGTTCTTAAATCCTATTTGTCCTGAGAAATTGTTTTCCTCATAAATCTTAGAAAACAATTGAGTTAGTATTTTTCTATTTTTTTTATTGAGAAATTTAATATCATTTTGCTCTAAAAACTCGCAACTACCCCCCCAATAATTTGATACGCCCCCAGGATTTAAAGAACCGAATATTGATATTTTATCATCCAAAATAATATTATTTTTAACAAAATATTGTTCTACAGACACAATATCTTTTTTTTTATTAAATCTAGGTGGTAAATTTTTTAAAATATAATTATATAAATTTTGTTTTTTATTTGTGTTTTTTGTTTTTAAATTTGGAGGAAATATAATTCCAATTTTTCTTTTTTTTTTATTCAACCCATTTAAAAAAGATGAAGCGGACAAACCAGATCCAATTACTAAAATATCATACATAAATTAAATAATATTTTTAAAAAATATTTTAATATTTGATTTAATAATTGAAAATAATATATCTTTTTTCATATAATGATTAGAGGATTTTTTTTTATTAGTTTCAAATAATAAAATTTGTTTATTTGTATATTGTATTTTATTTACTTTTTTTGAACTAATTATCTTTTTAATCTTTTCTCTAAAAATGTGCCAATTGTATTTTTTTTTTAATAATATAATATTTTCAAATTGTATTTTTTTTAAGTCATTTTCACTTATATTTTGAAAAAAATTATACTTTTTAATCATTTTTGATAAATCATCCAACGGTATATAACATTTTTTATTTAAGTCTTCATAACCACATTGTTTAGTTAGAATTGGTATTAAACCCCAAGACATAGCCTCTAAAACCGTAGATGGATTAGCATCAAAATTACTTGTATGAATTAAAAAATCATATTCTGATATTATTTTTAAAGATTTTTTTTTTGAAAAATCAAGCCATCCATAATGTTTTAAATTTCCAACTTTTTTATTTCCAATAGTAGCAAAATTTTTAATTTCATTTTTAGTTGCTATCAAATTTAAATAGTCCAGATTTTTTGCAAAATTATTATAGGAATAATCATTCCCGATGTACAAAAATTTTCTTTCACCTACTTTATTAAATTTTTTTTTTATAAATGGATATTTAGATCTGTGGAGCCCAAGGTCAATTTGTACAATTTTTTTTTTCCATATTTTTAGAATAGATGAATTGATATATTTCATCCAATAAGTCCCACAAATAGCTATAAAATAATCACACTGTGCAACTAAATCATACAAATGGCTCATTTGTCTTAGGTCACCATTGAATGGTTGTATAATTATTTTTTTTGACCAATTTTTATTTGATAAAGATCTTCTAAATACAGTTAGTGGATTAGTATGTGGGTGTCCCATTAGAATATCACCTTTATTTGGGATTATTTTTTGTATAGATGTCCAATTATAAATTTTGATATTATATTTTTCTTTTAAAGCTAAATATAAATTATTTCCTATTGACCAAGGATTTATTTTTTTATTTAAATCAAATGGATAAACTATATGAGCTGTTTTTTTTAAACTTTTTGAAAGTTTGTTTTGTAAGTTTTTCATATTCTTTTTTTAATATTAAATCAAATTCTTTTATATTTTGCTTAATTCTTAAATATGATTTTGGTGAAATATTTTTCAAAAGATCTATATTAAGGAGTTTTCTTTGGACTCCATCTGGAAATTTTTTATTATACTTAATTTGACCTTTATAATTTGATATTTTTTTTAATTTATATACTATTTCAGATATTTTATAGTCTACCCCAGAACCAATATTAATATGAGAATAATTTCCTCTAGTATACTTTAATATTTTTTTTTCAGATGTTTCTAATAAGTCTATAATAATATTTGCAGCACATAATGAGTGTAAAAATTCTCTTCTAGGTTTTCCTGATCCCCATATTTCAATTTTTTTTAAATTTTTTTTTTTTGCGAGGTAAAACTTTCTTAATAGAGCAGCAAGGACATGACTATTTTTTTCATCAAAATTATCATTTGGTCCAAATAAATTTGGAGGAATAATTGTTAAAAATTTAGGTAATTTTTTATTGTATTGTTTATTATAAGTTTCACAAAGTTTTAAACCAGAAATCTTAGCAATTGCATAAGGCTCATTTGTTTTTTCTAGTTTAGCCAAATTCAAATCGCTTTCTTTAAATGGTTTATCCCATAATTTAGGATAAATGCAGCTTGATCCTAAAAATATAAGTTTTTTACAAGAAAATTTAATACAAGATCCAATTATATTATTTTGAATTATTAAATTCTCATATAAAAAATTAAAAGGGAAATTATTATTTGCATAAATTCCACCAACTCTAGCAGCAGCTAATATCACAATTTCAGGTTTATTTGTTTTAAAAAAATTAAAAACTTTGGTTTTATCAAGTAAATTTAGTTTTTTTTTATCTATTGTAATTATTCTTTTATAATTTCTTCTTTTTAACTCCTTAACAATTGCCGATCCAATTAATCCTTTATGCCCAAAAATTACAATTTTGTCAGATTTACTAACTTTGTAATTTAAGCTCATATTCTATCATTTCTTTAATTAAATTTTTAAAATTAATTTTTGGTTTCCATTTAAGCTCTTTTTGCGCTTTTAAAGGACTCCCTCTTAAATTATCTACCTCGTTTGGTCTGAAATATTTTGGATTTACCTTTATAATTATCTTTTTTGTTTTTGTATCTATCGCTTTTTCCTTAATACCTTTGCCTGACCATTTTATTTTTATACCTAAAGCTTTATAAGTTTCTTCAATGAATTTCCTTACTGTGTAACTTTTATTTGTGGCAATAACATAATCATCTGGTTTTTTCATTTGCAACATCATCCACATATTTTCTACATAATCCTTCGCATGCCCCCAGTCCCTTACTGCATCAAGATTACCAATCTGAAGTATTTCTTTTTTATTTTTTAGGTATTTAACGGCTGCCATAACTACTTTTTTAGTTACAAAAGTTTCTCCTCTTAATGGACTTTCGTGATTAAACAAAATACCACTGCATGCAAAGATATTATAACTTTCACGGTAAATTTTTGTTATCCAATGACCATATAATTTTGCTGCTCCATATGGACTTTTAGGAGAAAAATAAGTTTTTTCATTTTGTGGCGGCTTACTACCACCAAACATCTCAGAAGTAGAAGCTTGATAAAATTTAATTTTTTTTTTTTTATACCT